>MDTB01024322.1_pt1 | contig 10654 bp, 7 predicted proteins | sample 811161 | NCBI WGS metagenome assembly MDTB01 (sample SAMN05326650, study PRJNA326480) | marine metagenome | isolation source: seawater | place: Mediterranean Sea | collected 2009 | reverse complement strand
TCGTCCTCCTCTTCATCCTCTTCCTCCTCTGTAATATTTATAGTTTTTAGATCCTCAGGAACCATAATTCTTCCATCATCATTTTCACCACTACCACCAAATGTAGGCAATACAATATTAGAATTTTCCAAGTTTTGGACATTTTGTGTAATTGTTGTTATTAATGATAACATAGAACTTAATTTATGATTTACAACATCAATCTGCTGTCTTAAATAAAATATAATAACTCCAGCTATTAATATTGTAAATCCTAAATTAATTAGAAAATTTAAATTTAAATCCAACATTATTAAAACAATAGTATATATATATTTTTGGTTATAAACGTATTTATTGTTTTAATTTTTCTTCCGCATATTCTATTATTTTATCCGGGTAATCTAAATCGTGCAATACTTTTAATCCCCCCTTTACAGAAGAAATTCCATTTTTTACTAAATATGTATAGGTTAAATTATAATTATTTGATAACACGTTCATGTGTATATTTTTCATATCTTTATTTAAATATTTACAAACCGAAAAATAATGGGTCGTTATCATAAAATTAAAATTGGAATATCCTAATAAGTATTTTAAATATGCGTATGCGCTGGCCGTTGCCTCATGTGGATTAGTGCCAGAATAGATCTCATCAAATATACAAAAATGATTTTTATCTTTCTCTGCTTCTATTACTTCTAATATATTTTTGCATCTTCGCGCTTCTGCTTGAAATAAACTATCTCTACCGGAAGTGTCTGGAATGTTTAAATAACAATGGAAATTATCAAATAGTTTTATTTTTGCTTTGTCGTAAAATCCATATCCAATTTGTTGCGATAAAATCAAATTAAATAAAGTGCATTTTAATAATGTTGTTTTTCCCGAAGCGTTTGGACCAGTTATAATTGTATTTTTATTTAAATTATAACTATTTTTAATACTCTTTTTATCCTTTAAAGGAGCATAATAGGCATTCTTAAATAATAAACTTTTCTTTGTAAATGTTGCTTTATTTATATATTTATTACGAATATTCTCACGAATATCTATTATATTTAAAACAAATCCATTAAATCCAAAACTATATATCATTGCATCTATATACTCCTTATTTTGAAATACATTAAAATACATTTTCATCGCATATCCTATGTCAAAACACTTTTTCACATTAAATTGCATTTTACTTACGGATTCTAATTCCTGATTAAATACTATTAATTTATTTAAGTTTTTAGTAAGAACGTTATTAAACGCTTCATAAGTATTTAACATTTGTGTATGCATTAACACGGTTTTCATATTTTTAATGGTAATCTCATTCATCGATCTTATGGCTACTAAATTATTATTTATTTCGTGCAAATTAGAATAATATCTATAACAAAATTTAACATTGCAATAAAACTGATATATATAAACAACCAAACTAAATAAAGTATACGCCGCATCCTTGTAATTCATAGTATGTAATCTAAATATTTTACCTATTAATGCATTATTAAGCAACTCCATTAAAATATCTATATAACCTTTTATTGTTATCTCGTAACCTTTTAATTTTAATACAAAAAATGGAACAATTAATATAAATATAGGTAAAATTAAAGCCTGTAATGGCGATAACAAATTATACATTGATAACATCTGCAACACCGGACCACTATAATTTAAAAAATCAAAATACTTAATCTCTACAAAATCATAATGTCCTCTAAAAGACGTATTGTTATACGTTTTAATGTAATTCTCTATCACATTTTCTGTTTTTTCAAGATCATTTGTTTGTTCTATGTCAATTTTACTATAAAACTTCTGCGATTCCTTTAAAAATACTTTGTCTGTAGTATAATATTTACTCCAGGTTTTCATCATTTTTTTACTTAAATCACTTTTATTGTCAAATACACAATCATACAAACAATTACTTGAATCGTGAGACTCTAATAACTCTAAATCCTCAAATATAGTTTCATTAAGTTCCTTTTTACTATTGTTATAATAAATTGGTAGTTTAAATCCTTCTTCATATTCTGTTACACAAGTTAATGGTTTTCTCTTATCGTGTTCAAATAATTTATTTACATAAGTATCTAAAATCTCCATATAGCAATTTATAATATAATTATATATTACTATAAACGATATTATATATAATATCATAATCACAATTAAAAATCCGTATCAAAATTTTCAGGTAATTCCTGTATTTGAGTACTATAATGTTGCTCTATAAATCTCATATTTCTAACATCTCTACGAGTTACAAAATTTATACCAACGCCCTTTCTTCCCCACCTACCACTTCTACCAATACGGTGCAAATAGGTATTTACACATCTAGGTATATCAAAATTAATAACCGTTCTTACCTGCTGAATATCTATTCCACGCGCAGTAACATTTGATGATATCAATACCCGATGATTTCCCTGCTTAAATCCCGCATATGCCTCTGCGCGTTCCTGTTTGTCCATATTACTATGAATACAAACCACCGGAAAACCATCGGTCTTCATAGCTTCCGTTAGATCTTTTACTCGCTTAACACTATTACAATAAATAATACATTGACTTACCGCTATCTTTGTATAAATATCCTTTAATGTTGCATATTTATCATGATCGTTTTCTAGAGCTATAAAATATTGCGCAATCCCTTCAAGAGTTAACATTTGTGCTTTTACTAATATCTTTATTGGTTCTCGCATAAATTTATTCGTTAAATTCAATATCTCATTTGGAACCGTTGCACTATACAAACAAATTTGTATATCCTTATTTAAATATTGAAATATATTATAGATCTGTTCTTTAAATCCCGACGATAACACTTCATCGGCCTCATCCAAAACAATCAAATTAATATGATTGTTATTCAACGCACGACGACGAAGCATGTCGTGGGTTCTACCCGGACATCCTATTACAACATGCGGTGGATCATTTTTTAATTTGTTTATATCTTCTTCTAAATCTGTTCCACCAATTAAACACTGGATTTTTAATTCTTTTATAAATTTACCAAGATTTGAAATGACACCGTAAATTTGTTTTGTTAACTCTCGTGTTGGTGATAATATCATTGCCTGTGTTACGTTTTTTGTAACATCTAGTTTTTGCAATATTCCTATCGCAAACGATCCTGTTTTCCCTGTCCCCGATTGCGCCTGTGCAATTAAATCTTTATTATCCATAAACGTCAATATGGATTTTTTCTGTATTGCACTTGGATTTTCAAATCCATATGCATATATACCCCGTAAAATATTTGAATTTAACTCTGGTATTTCATCCCATTTGTCAAATTCTTTTATCTCATATGTTTGATTCTCTTTGTTTGGTTCTTCGGCATCAGCTATATTTAGTTGTTCTGTCATATTAATATAGTATTAATTATCTGTTTAAGTATATTCATAAAAGATTAATTATTAAATCAATATAAAATAATGAATATACATTATTATCATGAGTCTATACATAAAAAAACCAATAATATATAATTTGGATGACTATTATAAATTAAAAGAAATAATAATCCCATATACTCTACCACCATCTACCCTTAAAATCATTGATTATGTTTCCAATCTTGTTGGATCACCCAATTATGTTAAAACACCGCAGTTTTTAAATTCAAATGATGGAGATAAAAAAAAGAAAAAAAAATTTAAACCAAATGAAATTAATAATGAAGACTGGGAGGCCATTCGAAATTTTCAAGCAACGACACTAAACGAAAAAACAGGAATTCATAAAACAATTGATACTCTTAAAAGTGAAATTATGAAAGTTACGGATAAAAACTTTAATGAACAACAAAGCATTATATTAGAAATTATTAGAGAAAATATACTTGTTTGGGATGAAACACAATTAAATGATGTTGGTAAAATTATTCTTGAAATATCCAGTTCCAATATATTTTTTTCCAAAGTATATTCCGCCATTATTGTTGAAATTATAAAATCCTATGATTTTATTATACCATTAATTTCCAACTTTAAAAAAGAATTTGCAAATACCATTGAAAATCTAACCATAGAAAATGATGATAGTTTTGATGATTATGAATCTCTGTGCAAAAGAAATAAAGCAAATGAGCGCATTCGTTCTAATGCCTTGTTTTTTGTAAATATAATGTTACACGAACAGCTTGAAAATAACTATATTTTAAATATTATTACATCACTGCAAAACAAACTTCTTTTAAATGTTGAAGATTCTACAAAATGTTGCTTGAATGAAGAAATATCCGAAATATTATTTGTTATACTAGAATCCTCTCATGAATTATTAAATCAAGAGTTACCTACCGAATTTGCATCCATCAAACGTGTAGTTCAAGATTTTTCTTCTATGAAATCAAATAATAAGGGAATTTCCAATAAAATTATATTTAAATTTATGGATTTATTTGATATTATAAATAATACATAAAAACATTTCACCATTACCATTTATGGGAGAAAATGACAAAAATATATTTTTATCACTAAATGAAAAAGTTGAATCTTGCTATGACCATAAAGATTTATCATGGATTGATACTTATAAAACGGATATATTTCAAGAAGATGAAACATTAGAAAAGGATTATTTACTTGAAATAGAATTTAATAATTATACCGTTAAAGACATACATCATTTTTGTGATTATTACAAGATTCCACGTAAAAGAAAAAGGAAAAATGAACTTATAAAATTATTAATTGAATTTGAAATGAATCCTAAAAATTACGAAGTGGTGAGCACGCGGAGATTTTTATGGGATACATTAATTACCCTTAAAGAGGACTCTTTTTTTAAAAAATTTATTTTGTATGATTCATAATAAATACTTTTTAATTTAAATATTAGTTATTAATATGTATAATTTATTTAAATGTGTTAAAATATATCCTAATTCATATGAGGAATCAAAACGAAACGAGTGCAGTATTTGTTTAGAAGAATTAACCGATAAAAAAATTGTATTTTTATCTGGATGTAAACACAAATTTCATGTAGCATGCATACGTCTTTGGTTTAGAACGAATGATACGCCCGAATGTCCTTTATGTAGAAGTAAACAAACTACCATAAATAATCGATTAAACAATACAATAATACATTAAGTAATATATAAATAATAAATATAACATTATTTATATATGGTACAATCCCTATTAAGTCCCAAAATTAATTATATTGAAAACAAAAACGTTGAACCTGACGATATGAAACACGAAGCCAGTGTTTATGAGCTTACCTTTCATTCTAATGAAATTATTATTAGTATTGGAAAAGAAAAACATACCTACATCGACCAGGATATTATTTATTTTCCCATCTATCTTATTGTTGATGATACGGTTCAAGACCAAATCGGTGTATTCGAGACAAAAAGTGAACGATTACCCTTTTTACTTGATGATGATGGCGATATTGATTTAGAAAAATTAAATGACCCCCTCTTTTATTCTTTTGTAACTGATGCATATTTAGAATCTTTTTCAAAAATCTCTCCAGAAGCAGACCCAAAAGATGAACAAGATGATTCACAACCTTTATCCGACGATGATGATGACGAAACCGATGACGAAGATTCCCAGGATACTGATAATAATGACGATGATCCTAATGCCATCTTTGAAAAAATCACCGACATTCCTAATGAACTCTTACAAGAAGAAACCGCAGAATCAGCCGCAAAAGCTAAAGTAGATATTCCTCCCAAATCTCTCTGGATACAAAAATACATGAAAAATTTAAATTATGATATTATCGATAATGAAGGTGGCGGCGATTGTCTTTTTGCCGCTATTCGTGATGCACTTGCCTTTGTTGGTAAAATTACTAGTGTTGCCCGTCTAAGAACCGTTCTTGTTAATGACATTACTCAAAACCCTTCCATCTTTGATAACTACAAAGAACAATACGATATGATACAACAAGCTATTCAAAATGATGAGAAGAAACTTAAAAAACTTATGGATGACCATAAATCTCTCAAGGATAGACTTTCCAAAGAAATAAATCCTGATACACGAGCCGCCATTGTAGAGCAACAAAAAGAAGTGAAGGATGCATTTGATATGCTTAAAAATGAGCGAAGGGTTAGTCGAATGATGTTGTCTGAATATCGTTTCATGAAAGGTGTTAAAGATATTGAAACCTTCAAAAGGAAAATTGCTTCTTGTGAATTCTGGGGAGAAACATGGGCTATCTCTACTTTAGAAAAAGCCTTGAATATTAAATTAATTTTAATGTCTCATGAAAGTTATTTAGCAAAAGATCTTCATAATGTTTTGCAATGTGGTCAAATGAATGATAATTCTATACAAAAAAAAGGCGTGTTTGAACCCGATCATTATATCATTGTTGACTACAATGGACAACACTACAAATTAATTACTTATAAAGGAAAGGGATCCCTTGTATTTCAAGAAATCCCATTTGATATTAAAATGAAAATCATTGATAAATGCCTCGAAAGAAATGCCGGAGCATTTAGTTTTATCCCTGATTTCCAGAAATTTAAAGAACTTAATGTGAAACGCGGCAAATCAATCTCTCCAGAAGAAGTTGTAGAAATGCCAACTGATTTATATGATTCTTCTGTTGTCTTTCAGTTCTACATTAAATCTAATGGTAAACCACTTCCCGGAAAAGGTTCTGGAGAGATTTTACCTAGCCAATTTAAATCCGCGAAAGGAGTCGCCCTACCCGATGAATATAATTTTACGAAACTGCATACCTTCGATAATTGGCGGCGTAAATTGTCGAATTTTCATGAAGCTGAATTTTCTTTAGATGATAAAAAGTGGTTGTCTGTAGAACATTATTTTCAAGCCCAGAAATTTAAAGATAGATTCCCATCGTTTTATCAAGAATTTACTATTGATAGTAATAGTGAACTCTCCCAAGATGTTGCTATGGCTAAGGCTGCAGCTGGAAAAACGGGTAAATATAAGAAACAGCGTATTCGACCTTTGGATGTAGAAATAGATGATACAATAGAAGATCAAAAAGAAGCTATTTTAGAAAAAGCTTGTTTTGCTAAATTTACGCAAAATGAACAACTTAAATCCATGTTACTTGAAACCAAAAAAAGCGAAATTAGTTCATTATATTCAAAAAGATGATAGTATTCCTGCCATTGGTCTTATGAATGTTAGACAAAAAATTAAATTAAATAAATAGGTATTTAGAAATTTTTAAATATATATTTATATTATTATGGCTGAACTAATTAATAATGAATTACAAGTTAAATATAAATTAGGTGATGAAGAAAAAACTATCACCTTTGGTGATAATCATATAGACTTATTGAAAGCTCTCGTAGAAAGACTAAAAGAGGGTGGTGGTAGTGCTGCGGCTGCGGCTGATACTGCTCTTCCTGCTGCTTCTGCTCCTGCTCTTCCTGCTGCTTCTGCTCCTGCTCTTCCTGCTGCTGCTGCTGCTGCTTCTAGTAGCGATGCATGGACGGATGAGCAGAATGAAGACAAGAAAGAATTTGAGGAGCTTAAAAATACACTAAAGCAACTCTTACAGCCTTCTCAACTAGGTGGTGGAACATATCTAACCCCCTTAGACGGCAAAGTGGGGGCTGCGATCATAAATGATACAAATAAATATCATTTAGTGATTGGGAGAAGACGTAATGTCAAATCCAGAAGCTTCTCAGGTAGACTTAAAAAAGATTTTGAATCAAATATTCTTGTAATAAATAAAATTACAAAAGCAGACGAAATTACGAATTTAATGTCAACACTTATAACTCAGTTTATGATAAATAAAGATGACTCTATAACTAAAGAAGTAGTGAAAGACAACTTAAAATCATTAGTGAATCAGTCTATCGATGAATTAACCCTTACAATGGACATTAATAAAATCGACAGTACCGGGATGCTAAGAACTAATACAGGTTGGATTATGGATATAAATAATGGAAAACAAATCAATGATATACATGTTCCTATGGCATGGGACCATGTTTTAAAGTTAGATGGGAATTCTGTCCTCGACTACAACTCCAACGAAATGGTCAGTGATAAAGACATGTTTTACTTAATTAAAGAAGATTTTAAGGTAAATGTCCTGAGGAATGAAACTACTATTGACGAAAATGAAGAACAAACTTCGGCAGTTTTTGCTGATATAATAAATATGGATAACAAAAAAATTGTCAGTGAATTAGATCCAAGTGACAAACAAAATACAATAATAATAAACAATACATCTGGTTTAGCTGATATTGACAACATGAAATCTATCGCACAAGCTGTAATAGATTTCCCCTTTTTAATACATAATGCATCTGTGCAGAAGGAGGAGGAGGGGGCAGTGGCGATGCAGAAGTTGTTTCGTGCGAAACAGGCGCGCACTATGGTCAAAGAAATGAATACCAAGAAGGAGGGTGAGGCGAATGCGGCGAATGCGGCGGAGGCTGGTGATTTATTGAAAATTAACGAAAAAATTAAAAGGGCTCTTGATGAGGTAAACAACAATGCGAGGCCACAAAATGATAATAAATGGGATGACAATGATGCCGCTACCCACCTGGCTAATATAGAAAAAAAAATAGGCGATATAAAAACAACTGTACAAGCTAATATGAAAAGTGAATCTTATAAGAACACGTCTAATTTTAATACAAAATTCGATGAAATTGCGGAAGGGTATATAAAACCCAATAGAACATCTGTCGTTGACAGTGATTTCGATGAACAGAAAGATATAATAGAAAACGGTATTCAACTGACAATACGTGATATCAAAATGCTCACTAATGCGAAAGTTCAAAACTGCCCCGACCTCGCCGTAATCGACGGGGATATTAACGTTCGTGCTAGCTCTAACGATAAGGATCCACATTACGTTACCGGATTGAATATTCCAAAATTTAAAAATATTACCGGAATTGACGCACTTAAAAATGAAAAGAAACGCCAGTCGGATGTTCTTACTCGTGAATTTAAGCAACTATATGAAGAAGTCAAACAATTGTGCAATAATAGAGAAGTTGTTAATTCAAAAGATTTACTGGATGCACTACAATTTAAAACTGATATGGATGCGATGTTTGAAGAAAACCAAAACCCCTCCGGAAAACGCGGCGATCATAATGCATTTAAAAACGCGCTTTTGGATAAAATAAGGGAAGGGGATAACGAGTTATTAATACTGATAAGAAATATGAAGCCTGAAATTTTGGAAAAACCAAATATTATAGTAGCCGGCAGTGATGATTTAAATAATAAAATGGTAAAAGACATAGATGATATTATATCTAGAATTAATCAGATTCAGGGTTTATATAATTCTACTAAGATGGAGGAAGTGCGGGATTCACTGCAATATATAGCAACAAAATTTTTTTGTTTAGCAAAAGATATAAATAAAAAGCTTGGGGGTTCATATAATAATATTAAAACTAAAGCAAAAGAGGGACAGAATAATCTAAATACCTTGTTTGAGGCACAAAAAGATAATATTATTCCTGGTAAAATCCTAAAAAAAGATGGAAATGGAGATCATGTTCTCCTCAAAGACATGTTAAAAGACGATTACATGAAGCCAAAATGGGATTTCTATGAAGAGATATATACTGAACATGATAAGCTTTCAGGGATTTATAAGCGAGGTTGTCATTTTAATGCCTTTAAAAATACTGCTATTAGCGATGACCATCTAGTGGCTGGTTGGTTTACGAATGTGACGGATAATGACTGGCTTGAAACTGGAAAGAATGATGCATTATTGACCTCTGACACTGCAGGTGAAAATCAAGCGACATATTATACCACTTATGATACCTTTGAAAAACAGACGAATAATTTATCTAGTTTAAAACGATTGTGTAAAGTTGCAATAGATACCTTAAGGGAACAGAGGACAAAGGCGCTCGATGAAAACCAGAAGAATATGTATTTTATAAATATAGCTACATGGAATGGAATTTTTAAAGAAATTACGAAACTATTAAATGAATGTAAAAAAGCGACAGGTTGGAAAAAATATGAAATCCCTATTTTATTTGGAGATCCCGCGTTAATTAAAATGATATTTGAGATGGCAAAACATACTAAAAAACCAACGGCGGAAGACGATGGCAGTATTCGTTTAGAAGACAGAAATATACAATATTCTGCTCAAGATAATGAGAATTATCAAGCCGCGTTTTCAAAGCGCGGGAGATGGGATAAACTATTCGGTCAGCGCAAGACGAATCCTAGGATAACTGATATGGAGCGACAAGCCGCCGGTTCCCGGCAATTTTCATTCAAGAACAAAAAGAGGAAAGGTGGAAGAAGAAAACGTGGAAGACATGGTTACAGTTTAAAAAGAAAAGGTTCTAAAAAGAAATCCCGGAGAGATTCGCGTAGGAAATAAGTATTTTAATCCATCATTCATATAAATAAGAATATCATTTATACGAATACATTTTATCAAGTTCGCACCTAAAATTGCAGTGCGGACCATCATTCATGATTCAATGATATGAATTAATAATTCAAGTTTTCAGTGTCCATACCTCAACCTCCTTTTTGTTTTTTCTTTTTCTTTTTATTTTGGAGTTTCTTTTTAGGAGAAGCACGTTTTTTTCGTGTGGTTTTTTGCTCTATTTTCTTCATAAGATTAAGAATGGGGACTTGAACCATTTTAAAAAGCTTTT
>MDTB01021773.1_pt1 | contig 10654 bp, 13 predicted proteins | sample 811161 | NCBI WGS metagenome assembly MDTB01 (sample SAMN05326650, study PRJNA326480) | marine metagenome | isolation source: seawater | place: Mediterranean Sea | collected 2009 | reverse complement strand
GCCCAAAATTGAGCACCATCGGCTCGGTGCGCGTTTCCAGCTGCGTCATGGGGGCCCGGGGCCGTAGCTGCACTGATCCTAAGAAGGACACGGCGCCTCCCTTCGTTCACCTTGAGCAGCTGCTTCCACCACCTGCCGGTGCTGCCCCAAGCGGTGCTCGAGGCCTTCGCTGAGCTGCCCGCCAGCGGCGTGGTGATCGATGCCACCGTCGGCGGGGGCGGCCACAGCGCCCTGCTGCTCGACGCCCACCCGGGCTGGCGCCTGATCGGGCTCGATCAGGACCCGGCAGCACGGGCCGCCGCCAGCGAGCACCTCAGCCGTTTCGGCGAGCGGGTGGAGCTGGTGGCCACCAACTTCGCGGCCTACCGCCCCAGCGAACCGGTGCTGGCCGTGCTGGCGGATTTGGGGGTCAGCAGCCACCAGCTCGATGCAGCTGAGCGGGGCTTCAGCTTCCGCGCCGATGGACCGCTGGACATGCGGATGAACCCCGACGGGGCTGGCGAGACCGCCGCGGCCCTGATCGATCGGCTCGATGAAACCGCCCTGGCCGATTTGCTGTTCCATTACGGCGAGGAGCGCCTCTCGCGCCGCATCGCCCGGCGGCTCAAGGCCGAAGGCCCCTGGGCTACCGGTGATCGCGGCACAGCAGCGCTGGCCTATGCCATCGCCGGTTGCTACCCGCCCAAGCAGCGCCACGGCCGCATCCATGCCGCCACCCGCAGCTTTCAGGCCCTGCGCATCGCCGTCAACGACGAGCTGGGCGTGCTGGAGACCCTGCTGGATGCCGCGCCCGAGTGGTTGGTGGAGGGGGGCCGCCTGGCGGTGATCAGCTTCCACTCCCTCGAGGACCGGCTGGTGAAAAACCGCTTCAAAGGGGATGAACGCTGGCGGGTGATCAGCCGCAAACCCCTGATCGCCAGCGAGGAGGAAGCCGAGACCAACCCCAGGTCCCGCTCGGCCAAGTTGCGCGTGGCCGAGCGTCAGCGCAGCTGCTGAAGCTGGGTGCTGATCCAGGCCAGGGCCTGATCGATTTGCTCGGCAGTGGTGAAGCGACCCAGACCAAAGCGCACCGAGGCAGCAGCCTGCTCGCGGCTGCGCCCCAGGGCCAGCAGCACGTGGGACGGCTCGCCGCTGGCGCTGCTGCAGGCCGAGCCGCCACTGACGGCCAGGCGCCGGCGCAGGGCGCTGTGCAGCCGGGCGCCATCGACACCCTCAAAACTGACGTTGAGGTTGTGGGCCAGCCGCTGCTCGGCGCTGCCATTGAGCTCCACTCCGCCAAGGACCTGCAGCCCGGCCCAGAGCCGCTGGCGCAGCTGCCCGAGGCGCTGGGCCCGTTCTGGCGCATCCGCCAGGGCCCGGCTGAGGGCTTCCGCCAGCCCCACCACCAATGGCAGCGGCGTGCTGCCGCTGCGCAGGCCCCCCTCCTGGCCGCCGCCATGGAGCTGGGGCATCAGCTCCACCCCCGGTGCCACCACCAGAGCACCCACCCCCTTGGGGCCATAGAACTTGTGGCCGCTGAAGCTGAGCAAATCGATCCCCAGCTTCAGCGGCTCGAAGCGTTGGTGGCCCACCAGCTGGGCAGCATCGACATGGACAGCGATGCCGCGGGGGCGGCAGATCGCCGTGATGGCCTCCAGGGGCTGCAGCACGCCGATCTCGTTGTTGGCCGCCATCACGCTGACCAGCACGGTGTCGGGCCGCACAGCCGCCTCCAGCTGTGCTGGATCCAGCAGGCCATCGGTGCCCACCGGCAGCACGGTGAGCCCAAACCCAAGACGTTCGAGGTAGCGGCACGGGTCCAGCACCGCCCGGTGCTCGGTGGCGACCGTGATGAGATGGCGTCCCCGGCTGAGGCGGGCTTCGCAGAGGCCCTTGATCGCCAGATTGTTGGCCTCGGTGGCACCGCTGGTGAGGACCAGCGACTCCGGCGGGACCGCCAAGGCAGCGGCCAGCTGCTGGCGGCTGCGCCCCAGCTGCGCTGCGGCCTCCAGGCCGGGGCGATGGCTGCGGCTGGAGGGGTTGGCAAATCCCTCACTCCACCAGGGCGCCATGGCCGCCACCACCGCCGGATCACAGGGCGTGGTGGCCTGGTGGTCGAGGTAGATCGAAGCAGCGGCCACTGGCGGCCCCACAGGGGCGCGATTGATCCCATGCTGGCGGCACTTTGATGGCATCAGCCATGAACCGCCTCGGGTTCGCTGTTCAGCCGCTGCTGGCCCTGGCAGCCGCCACGCCGCTGCTGGCCCAGGGTTTTTCCTTTGAGACCAAGCAGCAGGACCCCTCGCGCTATCGCCCGCCCGGCCTGCAGATCCTCAGCAAGCGGGCCGTGCCCTACGGCGAGGAGGTGATCGGCGTCTACGCCGTGCGTGATGCCAAGGACATCGAGGAGGGCAAGCGCTTGAAGGTCTGGCATGAGAACGGCCAGGAGCTCAAGGTGCGCAACGAGACGATCCGCTGCGACACCACCAACCCGATGCGCATCACCAGCACCGGCACGCAGATGCTGATGCTCGAGCTCAACCCGGGCGGTGCTGTAGCCCCCCACAACCGCGAATCGCACCTGATCTGGTGGGCCGCCTGCGTGCCGGAATACGCCGGCAAGGACCCCAACACCCTGCGGGCTGAGGCCCTCAAGATGGGCTACTCCGGCATGAAGATCGAGCGCAGCCATTCCCTTCCTGGAAGCCCTCGATAAAGTCCGCTGGCCCGCCTGAGCCTGCGCCATGGAGAGCCCCACCAGCAACGATCCGGCCCAGGAGCTGCTTAACACCCCGCCTCGGGTGCTCCTGGTGGATGACGAGCCCGGCCTGCGCACCGCCGTTCAGGCCTACTTCGAAGACGAGGGCTTCATCGTCAGCACCGCCAGTGATGGCGAGGAAGGCTGGGAGAAGGCCCAGGTGGAGATGCCCGATGTGGTGCTGAGCGACGTGATGATGCCGCGGGTCGATGGCTTCGGCCTGCTCAAGCGGCTGCGGGAGGACGAACGCCTCGGCGGCACCCCGGTGATCTTTCTGACCGCCAAGGGCATGACCTCCGACCGCATCGCCGGTTTCCGCGCCGGGGTAGATGACTACATCCCCAAACCCTTTGATCCCGACGAGCTGGTGGCCCGCGTGCGCAACGTGGTGCAACGCCAGGAGAGGCTGCTGCGGGAAGCAGCCCGCTATGCCGACACCGACCTGGGCCAGATGGCCAAACAGATCGGTGAGATCCGGACCATGCTCCAGGGCGGCGGTGGCCGGACCGCAAGCCAGAGCGTGGAGCACACCTTCACCCCACGGGAGGCCAGCGTGCTGCAACTGGTGGCGGAAGGCCTGATGAACAAGGAGATCGCCCGCCAGCTGGAGACCTCGATCCGCAACGTCGAGAAGTACGTCAGCCGCCTGTTTGCCAAAACCGGGACCTCCAGCCGCACCGAACTGGTGCGCTACGCCCTTGAGCACGGCCTGGTGCAGTGAGCACCTGGCGGCCGGCGGCCCTCAACGCCGGCTGGACCTACCGGCACCGGGTGAGTGGCGCTGAGCAAGGCCTCTCCCTGCTGCAACTGCTCAGCAGCCGCTGGAGCCACTCCACCCCCGCCACCTGGAATCAGCGGCTGGCGGACGGTGAGCTGTTCTGCAATGGCACCGTTTTGCGGGCTGATCAAGCCGCCAGCAGCGGCGATGAGCTGGTCTGGGAGCGTCCCCCCTGGCTGGAGCCCGCTGTGCCGGATCAGTGGAGCGTCATCCACGACGACGGTGATCTGCTGGTGATCAACAAACCCTCAGGCCTGCCGGTGATGCCAGGCGGTGGCTTTGTGGCCCACACCCTCACCAGCCTGCTGGCCGATGAGGCGCGACCGGTGCATCGCCTCGGGCGGTTCACCTCAGGGTTGCTGCTCTGCGCCCGCAGCCGCAGCAGCCGCGCCAGCCTCTCAGCGCAGCTGCGGATTCACCACGGCGCAGGGGATGGCCTGAGCAAGGATTACCGCGCCCTGGCGGCAACCAACCCCCAGCTGCAGCCCGGGCAGCCGCTGCCGGTGAGCGCCGCAGTGATGCGCCACCCGCACCCCAAGCTGGGCTGGGTCTGGGGACCGCCATGGGAGGGGCCGGCACCAGCGTTGAGCGCCCACTCCAGCCTCACCCTGCTGGAGCGACGCCCCGAGGCCGACCTGCTGCAGGTGCGCATTCACAGCGGCCGTCCCCACCAGATCCGCATCCATCTGGCCTGGCTGAACACGCCGCTGCTGGGGGACCCTCTGTATCTGGGTGAGGGCCGCATCCATCCCGAGGCCACACCGGGGGATGGGGGCTACCTGCTGCATGCCCACCAGCTGGCTGGCGTGCGGCATCAAGGCACAACGCTCGGCTTTACGGCTGAGCCACCGGCAGTGCTTCAGACGCGGACGAACTCAATCAGCCGCGAGAAGTAGAAGGGGGCCTGGTTGAGCTGGCGCCGTTTGGGCTCAAAGCCGCAGGCCCTGGCCGCCGCGACGATGCCGCTTTCTTTGAGCGTGTAGGCCCGGGTGGTCTTGCTCGGTCCAGGGAAGAGCTGGCCGATGCCCTTGAGCAAGGCCAGCACTGGGGTGTAAGGCGCAAAGCTGACGATCAGCCGCTGCTGGGCCATCGCCGCCAGGTGACGCACCATCGCCTCGGCCTGGGGCTGGGGGTAGTGGATGAACACATCAAGGCAGATCACCGTGTCGTAGTGACCCTCGAGGCGCTCCAGGTCCGAGGCGCTGAATTGCAGCCGGCCATCGCTCAGGCCAGCGGCAGCCGCGCGCCGGGAGGCTTCGGCCACCATCGCTTCTGACAGGTCGCTGGCCGCGATGGAAGCCGCCCCCAGCTGGGACAGCGGCAGGCTGAGGCTGCCAACACCGCAGCCGGCATCACAGAAGCTGCGGCTGGAGGCATCGGCATCCGCCTCCAGCCAGGCCAGCACCGCATCGACGGTCTTCTGGTGACCGATGCGGATGTTGCGCTGCACCCGGTTGACTTCGGTGCTGTCGCTGTAGATCCGGTTCCAGCGATCGAAACCCGTCGTCTCGAAGTAGCCCTTGACCTCGCGCTTTTCCTCAGCGGCACGCGCGGTGTCCTGGCTGGCAGCGGAGCTCATGGATCAAGCGGCAGCGAGCTGGGACCTTACCCGTTCCGCCGCCAGGCCAATGGCTGCCCTGGCGCTGCACACCAGCGCAAGGTGGCGTTGAACGGCTGACCCAGCAGCCACTGCTCCACCGTTGCGGTCTCACCCAGCACATGGCGGGGCAGCACCGTTGCAGCGGCAATGGCGGCGCCGGCATCACCGGTCCAGCCCGCCAGCCGGCTCACCCCCTCCAGCAGCGTCAAGGTGGTGCCCGCCAGGGTGCCATCGGGCAGGCGGCAGCTGCCCGCACGCACCTCAATCTGACGCTCATCCCAGGGATAGCTCCCGGCCGGCAGGCCGTAGGGGGCCAGGGCATCGCTGACCAGCACCACCTGCTGCGGGTGCAGGCGCTGCAGCAGGGCCGCCATTGCCGGCGCCACATGGACACCATCAGCGATCAACCCCAACGCCACCGGTGGACTGCCGAGCAGCGCGCCCACCGGGCCAGGGGCGCGGTGATGCAGCCCGGGCATCGCGTTGAAGGTGTGGGTGAGCATGCGCACCCCCTGGCCATAAGCACGGCGGGCCTGCCCCTCACTGGCGGCGCTGTGGCCCAGGCTCACCACCACCCCCAACGCATTGAGGCGCTCGATCACAGCTTCTGCGCCCTCAAGCTCCGGTGCCAGGGTCACCAGGGCGATGCTGTCTTCAAAGCCATCGATGCGCTGATGCAGCGCCTCCAGCGAGGGGGCGCAGAGATGCTCAGCGGGGTGGGCACCGCGGCGTTCATGGGCCAGAAACGGCCCCTCAAGGTGGGCCCCCAGCAGCCGGCAACGGCCAGGCCGATGCTGCCGGCGCGCCTCAGCCAGCACCGCCAGGGCCTGTCGCAGGGGGGCCACCCCGCAGGTCACCAGGGTGGGGGCGATCGCTTCGACCCCATCGCGCCAGAGCAGCTCCAGCAGCTCCAACAGCCGAGGCAGCTGGGCCTCACTCAATTCCGGGAACGGCAGGCCAAGGCCGCCATTGATCTGCAGATCGATGGCCGCCGGGCTGAGCCAGTCCCCCTGCCAGTCCTCTCCAGCGGAATGACTGGCCTGATCCAGGGGCTCCAGGCAGGCGATGCGACCGTCGCCATCAACCCCAAGCCTCCAGCGGCGCTGCGCTGCCGCGGCGGGCTCAGGCAAGCGCAGATTCGTGTGCCACTGCATCGCTGTGAAGAGAGAATGCCCGCAGCAGCAGTCTGCCGATGGCTGAGGGTCCGCAGGTGGGAGTGGTGATGGGCAGCGATTCGGATCTGCCCTGCATGCAGCGCGGCATCGAGGTGCTGGAGCGCTTTGCCATCCCCCATGAGGTGCGCGTGCTCTCGGCCCATCGCACACCCCTGGTGATGAGCGATTACGCCCAGAACGCCGAAGCGCGGGGCCTGCAGGTGCTGATCGCCGGCGCGGGCGGGGCCGCCCATCTGCCCGGCATGGTGGCGGCCCTCACCACCCTGCCTGTAATCGGCGTGCCGGTGAGCAGCAAGGCCCTTTCAGGCGTTGATTCGCTTTATTCGATCGTGCAGATGCCGGCCGGCATTCCCGTGGCCACCGTCGCGATCGGCAATGCGGCCAATGCCGGCCTGCTCGCTTTGCAGATCTTGGCGCTGCAGCAGCCGGCCCTGCGGCAGCAGCTGCACGCCTACCGCCATGAACTGGCGGAGATGGTGTCCGCTAAGGATGCACGCCTGCAGGATCTGGGCAGCAGCGCCTACCTGCAGCAGCAGGCCTGAGATGAACTTCCCCCGCTGGCTGCGCCTGAGCCTGATCCTGCCCTTGCTGGGGGTGAATCTATTTGTGCTGCGGCAGGTGCTGGTGCGGCTGGCGCCGTTTCCAGCCCTGTTTCTGGCTGCAGCGCTGATCGCCTTCCTGCTCGACATCCCCGGACGCTGGCTGCAGCAGCGCGGCCTGCCCCGGCCCCTGAGTCTGCTGCTGGTGCTGGGCATCACCATCAGTGGGGTCAGCTTTGGAGCGGTTGTGCTGGCACCACTGCTGCTGGAGCAGCTGGGCGATCTGATCAATGCCCTGCCCGGGTGGCTGATGCAGGCCCAGGAGCAGCTCAACCGCCTGCAGGCCCTTGCCGATCAGCGGGGCTGGCCCACCGATCTGAGCCCCTTCACCGACAACCTGCTGCTGCGGGCCACACGGCTGGCCAGCGGCCTGAGCCAGCAGCTGCTTGGGCTGCTGAGCGCCACCTTGGGCATCACCGTCAACACCCTGATCGTGCTGGTGCTGGCGGTGTTTCTGCTGCTGGGCGGCGATTCGATTGCCGGCGGTCTGGCCCGCTGGATTCCTGAGGACTGGCGCGCACTGGTGGTGGGCAGCCTCAACCGCACGTTCCGCGGCTACTTCGCCGGGCAGGTGCTGCTGGCCCTGCTGCTCAGCCTGGCCCAGGTGGTGGTGTTCTCCCTGCTGCAGATCCCCTACGGCGTGGTGTTTGCCCTGTTGATCGGCTTCACCACCTTGATTCCCTATGCCAGCGCCCTAACGATCGTGATCGTCAGTGTGGTGCTCACCCTGGAGGATCCCCGCACGGGCATTGAGGTGCTGGCAGCCGCGATCACCGTCGGCCAGATCATTGATCAACTGATCGCACCGCGGCTGGTGGGCACGATCGTTGGCCTCCATCCGGCCTGGGTGCTGTTCAGCCTGCCCCTGGGGGCACGCCTGAGTGAGCTGCTGGGCCTGGGAACCCTGCTGGGGCTGCTGCTGGCTGTCCCCCTGGCCAGCGTGCTCAAAACCGTGCTGGATGAGGTCTATCTCAGGCTTCAGCCTTCAGGATCGGCTGGTTTGACTCCTGAGAATTGACGCTTCTAGGGTCAGGCCCATCATTGAGCCCGAGTGTGGATGGCGCTGAATCTTGGTTCGCTTGATGTCTTTGATCAGATTTATCGCGACAACGTCTGGGGAGATGGCAAGGGCTCTGGTATCGGCAGCGATGCCAACCACGTCAGGCCGTACACCAGATTCCTGCAACAGTTTCTCCTGCGAAAGGGCATCCGCTCAATCGTGGATCTTGGCTGCGGAGACTGGCAATTCAGCTGCGAACTTGACCTGAGCGGCATCACCTACTACGGCATTGATGTCGCCAGTACCGTCATTGAGAGCAACCGGCAACGGTTCGAGGCAGCCAACATCGAGTTCCATCAACTGCAGAGCTACGAAGCACTTCCAAAAGCAGATCTACTGATCTGCAAAGACGTGCTGATGCACCTCGGGCGCGATGAAGTGAATCGCATCATCCAGACCGCATTTCCCAAATACCGCTTCATTCTGATCACCAGTGATGTGCAGCCCTACTCCAAGCTTGGGGATGCCTATCTGGAGGCGCGCAAGATCAGGCAGGGAATGTTCAACGAGGACATTCTCACCGGCCAGATGACACCATTTGACATCCGATTACCGCCTTACAATCTTTCCGCGGAAACTGTCTTCAGCTGGACGCTGCCCTTCAACGGAATGGCACAACGGCTGCAAGTGGCCCATGACTCGTCCCAAGGAGTGAGCGGCGAGAGCAGGGTGAATCGGCTGATCAAGTACCCGCTGCGCTTCGCTCAAGCAGCGCTCTTGAGGGACTGCGTCTGGCGCAAGGACTGCACATTGATCAGCCAAACCCAACCTTGAATCGGCTCAGGCTTCAGCCTTCAGAACCCCTTTCGCCTCCAGCAGGCTGAGCACCGCCGCCACGCTCTCTTCCAGCGACTGGCTGCCGGTGTCAACCCACAGCTCGGGGGCATCCGGGGCTTCGTAGGGACTGGAGATGCCGGTGAACTCCTTGATCACCCCGGCGCGGGCCTTGGCGTAGAGCCCCTTGGGATCCCTCTCCTCGCAGACCGCCAGATCGGCAGCGCAGTGCACCTCGATGAAATCACCATCGGCCACCAGGGCCCGGGCCTTGTCACGGTCAGCGCGGAAGGGAGAGACAAAGGCGGTCAGCGTGATCACCCCGGCATCTACAAACAGCTTGGCCACCTCGCCGATGCGACGGATGTTCTCCTCCCGGTCGGCATCGGAGAAGCCCAGGTCCTTGCAGAGGCCATGGCGGATGTTGTCACCATCGAGCACATAGGTGGCCAGGCCGCGTTCAAACAACACAGTGTTGACGGCGTTGGCCAGGGTGCTTTTGCCCGAGCCGGACAGGCCGGTGAACCAAAGAATGGTGCTGCGGTGACCCCGCTGGCGGCAGCGGGCTTCCCGGTCCACCGACGCTTCATGCCAGACGATGTTGGTGGCAGCGGCCATGACCTGATCCCTTCGGTGGGGGGCCATTGTCACCCCCCGGCCTGCTTGGGCCGGAAACCCTGCTGCTCCAGGGTTTGCAGCACCGTGGTCACCTGATCTCCCTGCAGCTCGATCACACCGTCTTTCCAGCTACCACCACTGCCAACCGCCCCCTTGATCTGTTTGAGCAAGGCCTTGGCAGCGTCATCACCCAGTTCAAGGCCCGTGACCTGGGTGACGGTCTTTCCCTTCTTGCCTGCCCGGGTGCGTTGCACCCGCACCCTCTGCTGTGCCCGCGGCGTCTGGGGCTGTTCTGGTGCCACCCGGCGCAGGGCTGCTGGATCACTGCTGAACTCGCTCCAGCCCCCCTTGCCCATGTCGTTTGGCTCGCTTAGCTGAGTTTGCCTGCACTGAAGCCTCGCTATGGACCTGCCCACGCCACCGGTGAATGTGCAGGTGGTCCAGCTGCAGTTCGGTGATCCTTACGGCAAGGACACCTGCGCGCGGGTGGGCGTCAATCTCGATGGCCAGTCCCTGGGACCTCGGCCCTCGAGCAGCTGCCGTGAGGGGCGCGGAAAAATCGAGATTCTGGAGCCCTATGGCTGGCCGCCCCTGGCCCCGCCTGCTCCCTAGGCTGACCCCAGTTGTTCCAGCGCCGGTGACCAGCACTCTGCCTTCTGCTGAAGCCCTGCAGGCCTCGGCGCGCCCCGATGGTCTCGGCCGCTTTGGTCGCTACGGCGGTCAGTACGTGCCGGAGACCTTGATGCCGGCCTTGGCCGAGCTGGAACGAGCTGCCGCTGAAGCCTGGCAGGACCCGGCGTTCACCGGACGACTCAAGGAGCTGTTGCGCACCTACGTCGGCCGCCCCAGCCCCCTTTATGAAGCCGAGCGGCTGAGCGAGCACTACCGCCGCGCCGAGGGGGGACCACGCATCTGGCTCAAGCGCGAAGACCTGAACCACACCGGTGCCCACAAGATCAACAACGCCCTGGGCCAGGCCCTGCTCGCCCTGCGCATGGGCAAGAAGCGGATCATCGCCGAGACCGGCGCTGGTCAGCACGGGGTGGCCACCGCCACGGTCTGCGCCCGTTTCGGGCTCGAGTGCGTGATCTACATGGGCGCCGAGGACATGCGCCGCCAGGCCCTCAATGTGTTCCGCATGCGGCTGCTGGGTGCCACGGTGCAGCCGGTGACCGCCGGCACCGCCACCCTCAAGGACGCCACCAGCGAAGCGATCCGCGACTGGGTCACCAACGTGGAGAGCACCCACTACATCCTGGGTTCGGTCGCCGGTCCCCACCCCTACCCGATGCTGGTGCGGGACTTCCATGCGG
>MDTB01164354.1_pt1 | contig 10655 bp, 4 predicted proteins | sample 811161 | NCBI WGS metagenome assembly MDTB01 (sample SAMN05326650, study PRJNA326480) | marine metagenome | isolation source: seawater | place: Mediterranean Sea | collected 2009 | reverse complement strand
TGTAGATGACGAAAAGGATATTAGAGATTTAATCGGTGAGATTTTGGTGGATGATGGACATGATGTTCGGTTGGCTGAAAATTCAGAGCAAGCAATTAATTTTATTAATGAAACTCCTCCTCAGCTTTTGATACTGGATATATGGCTTAAAGACAGTAAGATGGATGGGATTGAAATACTTAAGTCAGTAAAACAGAATAACCCGACAGTCCCCGTTGTGATAATCTCAGGGCATGGAAACATAAAGATTGCTGTTGCTGCTGTGAAACAAGGTGCATACGATTTTATAGAAAAGCCGTTTAATATCGATCAGCTTCTTTTAATTAAAAATCGTGCGATTGAGACGCATAAGTTGCGTAATGAACTTATTTTAATGCGGAAAAAAGAGCTTTTGGGCTATAGCATGGTTGGTAAATCGTCCGTATATAAACTTTTGCTGTCTAATTTGGATAAAGTGACGCGATCGAACGGCAGAGTGATGCTTCGAGGTCCCGCTGGTTCAGGTAAGGAAATTGCAGCGCGATATATTTATCTTAATTCAAACAGGGTAGGTGGACCTTTCATTTCCATTTCATGTGCGACAATTGAGTCAGATAGGATGGAGGAGGTTTTGTTCGGTACGGAGGATAATGGGGTTGTGAAATCTGGCCTCCTTGAACAAGCCGATAATGGTGTGCTATTTTTTGATGAAGTCGCAGATATGCCTAAAGGTACACAATCAAAAATATTACGCGTGCTCATCGAACAAGTATTTACTCGAGTTGGCGGTGATAATAAGGTAAGGGTAGATCTTCGTGTTATATCTTCAACTACAAAAGATTTGACAGATGAAATTGCCAAAGGCAATTTCCGTGAGGAGCTATACCATAGATTAAACGTAGTCCCTATTACTCTTCCTGCGCTTGAAGAGAGAAGAGAAGACATTGAAATTTTAGCTACTAATTTTATAGCTTCATTTAATAAATCTGAGGGGCTACCAGCTAGAACTTTGTCAAAAGAAGCAATTGCTAAACTGCAGACCCTTTCTTGGCCAGGCAATATTCGTCAGCTAAAGAATACAATAGAGCGAGCATTGATATTGGGTCCTCTTTCTGGTGAAATAGAGCCAAATGAAATTCTTCATACAGAGGTTGCCAATCAAAATGAAAATGAGATTTCAGAAAATATTAAGTTTGATTTTGTGCACTTACCTCTTCGCGAAGCTCGCGAAGTTTTTGAACGAGATTACTTAATTACGCAAATTAGGCGTTTTAGCGGTAATATTAGTCGGACCGCGCAATTTGTTGGTATGGAGCGTTCGGCCCTACATCGTAAAATTAAAACTTTAGATATCAGTTCAGATATTAGAGAATAGAGGTCAGTTTTTAAATATACTGTTTTAGGAAAAGTTGAGGCTTAATGAAATTAATCATATGTGGAGCAGGACAAGTAGGTTGGCAAATAGCTAAGCATCTTTCGTCGGAAAATAATGATATTACAGTGATAGATAAAGATGCAGAACTGGTTCGACGTTTGACTAATTCACTAGATGTTGCAGGCGTTACTGGGCTTGCATCTCACCCAAATGTTCTGGATAGAGCTGGCGCAAAGGACGCAGATATGATCATTGCAGTTACTATTTCTGATGAAATCAATATGGTGGTTTGTCAGGTAGCTCACTCAGTGTTTTCGATCCCAAGAAAAATTGCGCGAGTCAGAGAACAATCTTATTTGGCAATTGATTATTCTGATCTTTATAGAGCTGAACATATGCCAATTGATTTTATTATCTCGCCAGAAAAAGAGGTTGCCAATGTCGCGATAAAACGACTGCAAGCGCCATCTGCGTTTGAAACAGAGAATTTTTTAGATGGTTCGGCCCAATTGCTCGGATTAAAACTAGCTGAAGATTGTGCAGTGTTGGAAACCCCTCTTCGACAACTTTCAGAGCTTTTTTCAACACTTGAAGCGATTGTTGTGGGCATAAGAAGAAATAGAACACTTTTTATTCCAAGACCAGAAGATCAATTATTTGCTGGAGATGAGGTCTATATTTTTTGTTCGAAGAATGACGTGGCTCGAATATTTGAAATTTTTGGTAAAATTATAAAAAGTGGTGAGAGGCTTATAATAATTGGTGGTGGCAATGTTGGGTTTGAGGTCGCTACTCAACTTGAGCGGAGATTTTCTCAATTTCACGTTAAAATTATAGAAAAAAATCGCAGTCAAGCTGAAAAAATTGCTGATAGCTTAGAAAAAACAATCGTTCTTAACGGTGATGGTTTGGATTTAGACCTGTTAGAGGAGGCAAATATAGATAAAGTTGATGCAGTTTTGGCTCTTACAGACGATGATAAGACTAATATGCTGTCTTGTACCAGAGCTAAAGCGGCTGGGTGCAACGTAACGATTTCTTTAGTGAATGATCCGTCTCTTGCATCGTTGCTATCGCCAATGGGAGTAGATGGATTTATTAGCCCCAGGACAACGACGGTTTCATTAATTTTACAACACATTAGGCACGGGCTTGTAAAATCTGTTTATTCCATTGGAGATGCAGAGGCAGAGGTCATAGAAGCTCAAGTTCTCGGCACTTCATCAATTGCGGGCAAGGCCGTTAGAGATATAAAGTGGCCAAAAGGATCAATTCTTGGTGCGATTAGAATTAATGGTAAAACGATAATTCCGAAAGGAGATACTAAACTATATGATGGCGCGGTAATAACAATTTTTGCTCTTTCTAAGGATATTCCTGATATTGAAGGCCTGCTTCAAGTGGCAATGGATTTCTTTTAATTTACTTATCGGGTAATGATTTAAAATTCAGTTTTTCTTACTCTTGATACTTATGTCGATAAGGCGTACAAATTGGATACGGTGATAGACTAGAGTTCAAATAATATAATATAAAGGTCAAAAAATGGCTGGTGAAAAGCATAATCTTCAAGACACGTTTCTGAATAACGTTAGAAAGGAAAAAAACCCTGTAACAGTTTTTCTGGTCAATGGGGTAAAACTTCAAGGAGTTATAACCTGGTTCGATAATTTTTGTGTGTTGCTGAGAAGGGACGGTGCAGCTCAGCTAGTTTATAAACACGCTATTTCAACTATTATGCCCACTCAGCCACTTAAAATGTATGATGGCGAGTCTGATAGTTAAGCTAAGTTAATGCGATGTTTTCTTATCTGCCCAAACTTACAAAAAAGAAATTCTATAAATGATCGTTCCATAGAAAGCAGGTTAAACGAATTTATCTCTTTAGTAGAGGCACTTCAGATTACTGACATCGTTACTACGGTCACGGTAAATATTGATAGGATAAAATCGGGAATCTTTTTTGGTTCAGGAAAATTGGAAGAGTTAAAATCATTAATTATTTCACAGAACATAGAGCTTGTTCTCATTGATGCCACCTTATCACCTATGCAGCAACGTAACCTAGAATTAATAATTAAAACAAAGGTTATTGACAGAACAGGGTTAATTTTAGAAATTTTTGGAAGTAGAGCCCAAACACGGGAGGGCGTTTTGCAAGTTGAACTTGCCCATCTTCAATATCAAAAAAGTAGGTTGGTTCGAAGCTGGACTCATTTGGAAAGGCAAAAGGGAGGTGTTGGTTTTTTAGGTGGACCGGGTGAAACTCAAATAGAATCTGATCGACGAGTTATTGCAGAAAAAATAGTTTCAATAAAAAAAATGTTGAAAAAAGTAATACAAACGAGATCTTTGCATCGTCAACGGCGAAAGAAAAATAATATACCAATTGTTTCACTTATTGGCTATACTAATTCTGGTAAATCTTCAATTTTCAATTTGTTAACAAGCGCTAATGTTTGTGCACAAAATATGCTGTTTGCCACATTAGATCCGACAATGCGTTACATAAAGTTACTTGCGAAAAAGGATATTCTACTGTCGGATACAGTGGGCTTCATCTCAAATTTACCAACAGGATTAGTTTCGGCATTTAAAGGGACCCTCGAAGAAATTGTTAATGCGGATCTGATACTTCATGTGAAAGACATATCTCATCCTGAACATAACTTACAAGCCAAGGATGTTGAGTGCGTGATCGAAGAATTAGATTGGAGCGGAAGAGCACGTCCACAAATAATTGAGCTTTACAATAAAATTGACCGACTTAGTGAGTCTCAATTAAGCTCATTAAAAAATAAGTGCAGAAAATTGGATAGTCCTATTATGATCTCGGCAAAATCTGGGGATGGAGTGCAATATTTAAAAAATCGAATTCTAAAAACTTTTAACCCAGTTTCAAAGACTGAAACAATTTTTCTTCCGTTTAATCAAAGTAAAATTAGAGCCTGGCTATTTAATGAAAATATAGTTAGCGAGGAAAAAAGACTTGATAACGGATTTTCTCTAAAGGTGATTTGGTCCAACGAACAGAAGTATCGTTATAATCAATTGGTGGTGCTGAAATAGATGATAAGGTTTTCGAAAATATGCCTGATTAAAATTAATTTTTTTACTCAATTGAATTAATGTGCTAAATACGGGGCGGTATCTGGTTGAAAAATTAGCATTTAATAGGATGAACGTACCACCTTATCTGGTGCAAAGGCAAACAGTTTGAACATTTTTAGTTCAAGGAATTTTAAAGGTTGCGATATCTATACTAAAAAACATCATTCTCATTTTAATTTTAAAAGTCGTAAAAAGTCCTTAAAACTTTTATCGTCTCCCATCTGTATAATTACTTTAGGTGCGTGTAATGGTAGTTCACTTGAGGAGCCTAAGAAAAATATTGTTGGAACATCTCTAGACGATATAATTTTGGGGGGTGTTAATGCAAGTGCCCTTACAGGGGGAGATGGTTGTGATAGGTTTGAGCTGCCCTATGGCGTTAATATAATTACTGATCTTGAAACTTGCGACAGCTTTATGGTTGGGGAGGGCGCAGTACTAAATGCTCACGTAGAAAGTCAATTTGTTGCTTCTTTTGAGACCAGCAACTTTGGTTCAACTGAACTGAGTGCAAAGGATAACGGCTCGGTAATAGATATGACCGCAGCGTCTAATGGCACGTTCACTATTATTGGTGGTGACGGCTCAGATTTACTTACTGGAGGCATTTTAAATGATTTATTTATTGGATCTTTAGGTTCTGACACGTATACAATAAAAGCTGGGAGCGATAGTATTTCTGGCTTGTCAACTGGTGATAATTTAGTTGTTTTCAATGGCGCAACTGCGAATGCGACGGGTATCTCTGAATTTATAGCGACTACTTCAACCTCTAACGCTGGAGTGGCTAATCTATCCTCAGGAAATGATGGCTCAACCATTACTTTAACTGAATCAGCGAACGGTTCGTATACATTAATAGGAGGATCGGGTGTTGATCATTTAACTGGTGGACGTGAAAATGACACGCTGTCTGGATCCAGTAACAGTGATTTTTTTTATATTGTCGGTGGTGTCGACAAAGTGACTGATTTATCATCAGGCGACAGTTTAATTGTTTCCTCTGAAGCAACTGCGAATGCGACGGGTATCTCTGAATTTATAGCGACTACTTTAACCTCTAACGCTGGAGTGGCTAATCTATCTTCAGGAAACGATGGCTCAACCATTACTTTAACTGAATCAGCGAACGGTGCTTATTCTTTAATAGGAGGATTGGGAGTTGATCTTTTGACCGGCGGTAATGGTCATGACTCAATTTTTGGTGCCAGTGGGCATGATCAACTCGATGGCGGCGTCGGCAATGATATTTTAAACGGGGGTTCTGGTAATGATACTTTTATTATCGGGGCTGGGATCGATACCGTTGATGATTTGGTAACTGGCGACAACTTAATCGTGCGTTCTGGTGCTACAGTAAATGCGCCGAATATAGCTCATTTTGTGGCAACAACAGACTCCTCAAATGCTGGAATTGCAAACTTGACTGCTGGTGATAGCGGCTCAATTATTACGTTAACAAACTCTGGAGTCGGATCTTATAATCTTGTTGGTGGTGCTGGAGTTGATGTATTGAATGCTGCAGAGGGTTCTGATACGCTTTTTGGTCAGGATGGGGATGATTTCCTTGATGGCGGTCTCGGCAATGATATTCTCACTGGTGGTAGTCACTTTGACACCTTTAATGTTTCATCTGGTACTGATAGGATTACTGACTTAGCCACGGGTGACATCTTAATTGTTTCTTATGGGGCAACGGCTAATGCGACCGATATCAGCCTTTTTACAGCTACAAATGCCACTTCAAATCGAGGGACAGCCAACGTTATAGCGGCGGATGCTGGGTCAACTATTACGCTTACAAATTCTGCCGTTGGTCCATACAATATTTTTGGGGGTAGCGGGGTCGATGTATTAACTGGAGCAAATGAATCCGATTATATTCGCGGGAATTCAAATGATGATATTTTGGATGGTGCTGGTGGTTCTGATACGCTTAGAGGAGGAGATGGAAATGATACGTTCAAAATTACTTCAGGGACCGATCTCATTAATGACTTAACAACCGGTGATATTCTCATTGTATCGGCTGGTGCTACAGCTAATGCTCAAAATGTATCCCATTTTATTGCAACTAGTGCCACTTCAAATGCTGGAACTGCAAATTTAACCGCAAGTAATGATGGTGCAACGATAACACTTACGGAGTCTTCGCTTGGTGCTTACACCATTACAGGAGGCAGCAGTATAGACTCGCTGACAGGTGATGTCGATGCTGATACTCTGCAAGGTGGTGACGGTGCCGATACGCTCGTTGGTGGCAATGGTAATGATCTGTATTTATTTAATACTGGTGATGTCGACAATGGAGAGTCAATAGTTGAAGATCCTGGTGGGGGTTCTGATGCAGTGGCAATTTTGACGACAACAGATTTTTCTAACATCACTGTAGCCAGCTTTAATGAAATTGAGGAGATTCGTTTCGCCGGGTCGAGTCAAGTTGGAACCGTTACAGGTGCTCACTTAAGTGATGAAACTATAGTTTTGACAGAGACCGCTGCAGGAGTTTCTGAATTAATCATAAACGTTGCGGCTAATGCCACAGTTGATTTTTCAAAATTGACAGCGACAACTTTCACGATTGGATCTGATATCGTTACTATTAATGTAGCGAGTGGTAATACAAATATTACTTTCCCAAACTTTGCAGTTTCTCTTAACATGGGTTCTGGTGATGATACACTTGATGGGGGCACTGGTGCGGATACTTTGGATGGTAAAGATGGAAATGATACGATTGATGGTGGTGATGGAGCAGACACGTTAATCGGAGGAAGTGGCAATGATGTTTATCTTTTTGATACGAATGATGTAGATGCTGGGGAGTCAATAACGGAAAATGCAAGTGGCGGAACCGATGTAATAGGGATTGTTACGAGTACAGACTTTACCAATATGACGTCGGATAGTTTTAATGAGATAGAACAGATTCGATTTGCTGGTTCTAGTAAGACAGGTACTTTTACAGGTGCTCAGTTAACGGGGGAAACCCTTCTTTTAACAGAAACAGCAACAGGTACTTCAAATCTCATTATTAATGTAGCATCTGGAACGACGGCGAGCTTGATAAACATCACTGCGAGTACTTTCACTGATGGCTCTGATACTATAACAATTAATGGATCAACTGGAAATGAGACGATAACCGCCCCAAATCTGGCTGCAACAATTAATGCTGGCAGCGGAGATGATACGATTAATGCAGCGGGTGGTAGTGATACAATCGATGGCGGCGATGGAAGCGATAGTCTTGTAGGTGGCGGGGGGGATGATATTTACCTCTTTGATACCAATGATGTTGATAGCGGAGAGTCTATAACTGAGGCTGGCGGAGGCGGCACCGATGCTGTGGCTATTGTAACATCTACTGATTTTTCTCTAATGACCAATGCAAGTTTCGACGAAATAGAGCAAATACGGTTCGCTGGTTCAAATAAGACAGGTACTTTTACAGGTGCTCAGTTTACTGGCGAAACATTGTCGCTTATAGAAACGTCTGCGGGCACATCAAATCTCATAATAAATGTTGCGTCAGGAACAACGGCGACCTTTATAAATTTGGCGGCTGGAAGTGGATTTACCAGTGGATCGGATACAGTTACCATAAATGGAACTAGTGGGAATGAAAATATTACAGGTGCTAATATTGTCTCTACAATTAATGGTGGATTAGGTGACGATACTGTTGTAGCAGGAAGCCAGAACGATACGATTGATGGCGGAGATGGCGCTGATAGTCTAACAGGTGGTTCCGGGGACGACGTTTATCTGTTTGACGCTAACGATGTAGACAGTGGAGAAGCAATTGTTGAGTCTGGAGGAGGAGGAACAGACGTAATTTCATTAGATGAAAATGTTGATTTTTCACTAATGTCAGAAGCGAGCTTTGACGAAATCGAACAAATTCGTTTTGCAGGCAGTAGTAAAACCGGAACTTTTACCGGAGCTCAGCTAACTACCGAAACAATTGCTTTAACGGAAACTGGAAGTGGAACTAACAATCTTATTGTGGAGGTTGCCTTAGGCACCACCGTTAATTTATCAAACCTTTCCAATGGTAGCGGTTGGGATAATGGATCGGATACCATTACTGTGAACGGAGTGGACGGTGGTGGAGAGATTATTGCAGGACCTAACATTCATAAGACCTCAATATTTGGTAAATCTGGAAATGATAATATTACTGGCGGCAACGGTAATGATACAATTAACGGAGGCGATGGAGACGATACAATGAACGGAGGAGCCGGCACTAACACCTTGAGCTACTCGGATGCCACGGCGGGCATAACTATTAATCTGGCTTCAGGTGGTGCTCAAAACACTGGTGGTGCTGGAATTGATACAGTGTCAAATTTTCTTAACTTGATTGGTTCAGCCAACAACGATGTTCTGACAGGTGATAGTAATGCTAATACTATCAACAGTGGCGGAGGTGGAGATATAATCACTGGCGGTGAGGGTGCTGATATAATCAATCTAAACGCGACGAGCGAAACAGATACAATTAAGCTACAAGGTGCTTGGGACTCTGATTGGGTAGGGGACGCAATAAGCAATTTTGAAACTGGAAATGATATTATAGATTTTTTAACGAATTATGCGCGTATTGATGGGTCAGCGGTATCTTCATTTAATTCTGGTATCACAATAGATGATAGCACGGCATTTATCAGAGAGGGTACAACTATCGCTTCTGGTGCTTCTGCAACTGTTTCCCAGGTTACTGCCAATCTTACTGTAGGTACCTTTGATGATGGTGACGGTGGAGGAAGCGCTGATAGGATTTATGTAGCGTGGGATGATGGATCAAATACTTATGTTGGCGCATTGGTCGCTGATAATAGCGGGGATGGTTTCAGTGGCGACTCTTTAACGCTTATTTTTACGTTTACCGGACTTTCTGATTGCACCACTCTTTCCGCTAGTAATTTTTCTGACTTTAGCTGAAATTAGAGGTTATGATTTATCTAGATTAGAGTATCTCCAATATTCTAATTAATGTTTCTTTGCGCGTAATTTCAGACAATGGTTTTATTATTACGAGAAAAAACTGCTTTCAGTTAAAAGTGAAACATGAAAATGGTTGCTAATTTTAAAAAAAAACAAATAAACTTTTCTTTTTGATTGATATTGTCTATTGCAAGTTAATCATTAGGTATTGGTTTTAACCAGAGTTAGGCTTGGCCCATCCACACAGCCTAGTTTTCACCACAATGTTTTGATAGCAAATCTTTGCTAACTTTATTCATAGGTTTCTTTTTTTTTTAAAAAAAACATGGTATTTTGTCTCGTTTATATCTCGAATAAATACTTTTGTCTCTAAAAGCGTATGTGCTTTAAGAAAAAGGACTGACAGGAAGTGTTAAAGACCAATCATAAGAATGAGAAGAGTTATATTAATCCAAAAAACCCTACAGCGGGCGTTACTGGAGTAACTTTTCAAAATAAAATTATATTGTTGCCAATTAGTTTATTTATAGCAACCCTTATATCTTCATGCGGTAAAGGCCCAAAGAAAGAGCCAAGTGAAATTTTTCAGGCTTTTAAAGGTAACCAGACATATGAAGGTGGTCCTGGCTTTGATACAATCTCGTATGCGGATATCAATACTGATATTGTAGTGGATCTTACTAAACCATCAGAGCAAATTACATTTAATAGTTCTGTGCATACTTTAGTGGACATTGAACACATCATCGGAACTGATTTAGACGATTTAATTCAAGGCGGCTCTTCTGATACCACGAAGTACACTGGTGGTGATGGCTGTGATACATTTAAGCTTTCCTTCGGGATAAACACTATCACAGACCTCGAAACGTGTGATATTTTTATAGTTGGTGAGGATGCTCAATTATATGCTCATGTTCCAATTGAATTCATCGCTTCAATCGAGACAACAAGTGATGGCTATGTCGAATTAATATCTGCGAATTCAGGTTCAACTATAAGTTTAGAAAAAGCAAATAAGGGAAGTTTTGTGTTATTCGGAGGTTGGGGACAAGACACTCTCACTGGTGGTCATTTTGATGATACTTTATTTGGCGGAGATGGTGATGATACTTTTCATATTGTATCAGGGGTTGATACTATTACGGATTTGACAACGGGTGATATATTAAAAGTTTCTACCGGAGCGACAGGAAATGCCGTAAATATTTCAAATTTTATTGCCACAGACGCTACG
>MDTB01021279.1_pt1 | contig 10655 bp, 5 predicted proteins | sample 811161 | NCBI WGS metagenome assembly MDTB01 (sample SAMN05326650, study PRJNA326480) | marine metagenome | isolation source: seawater | place: Mediterranean Sea | collected 2009 | reverse complement strand
TTGTGGCTGTGATCAAGAAAAGTAAAGTTGATGCCTTTTGGGTACATGAACGACAATTTACGCCCGTTGAGTTGGAATCTATAATGGCTTCTGCTCAGTCAGTTCAGTAAGCATTATCGTCAGTTAAATATTATAGAGAATTGGAGTGGTTCAACAATCAAGTTATATAATTTAAATTAGTGCTGAGGATCTAAAGAACCAAATAATGAAATTTTTGAGCTATACGCATTACCCCATTATTGGGGTATCAATTCTATTACAGTTTATTTATTGCGATTTTGAAAAAAAACTTCCAAATCAGCATTATTTATTTCCTCCCAATTTTATCGTATTTATTGCTGATGATGTGAGTTGGGATGACCTTGGTTGTTACGGAAATGATCAAGTACAAACACCAAATATTGATGCTCTTGCTCAACAAGGGGTGGTATTTAAAAATACTTATTTAACTACCAGTTCTTGTAGCCCCAGCAGGAATTCTATCATCACAGGACGATATCCTCACAATACTGGCGGAGCCGAGTTACACTCTGAACCTCCTATAAATATGATTTCTCTTCCTGAAATCCTTAAATCTAAAGGCTATTACACGCTACAGGCTGGAAAATTCCACATGGGAGACTACGCCAGACGCGGTTTTGACGAGGTACATGAGAATAGAGAGATAAATGGTATAGGTGGAGAAGGATATTGGATGCAAGCTGTAGAAAACCTACCTGATAATCTGCCGTTTTTTATGTGGTTGGCTTCCTATGACGCACACCGGGGTTGGGGAGAAAATGATTTTGAAGGAACTCATGATCCCAATCAAGTTATAGTCCCAGAATACCTTGTAAATGGAAAAGAAACCCGTCAAGACCTTGTAGACTATTACAATGAAATCACTCGTTTTGATCACCATATAGGTCAAGTCCTTCAAAAATTAAAGGACAAAGGGGTGTATGAAAATACATTGATCATCATAATGGCTGATAATGGAAGACCTTTTCCTCATAGTAAAACAAGGGTTAATGATCAAGGGGTGAAAACTCCATTTATCCTTCACAATCCTAAGTTGATTTCTTCAATTAAGAGGGTTACAGAAAGCCTAGTCAGCTCAATAGATATTGCGCCCACAATTCTTGATTTAGCGGGAATTGAGGCGGTAAATCACTTTCAGGGCGTAAGCTTTAAAAAGCTTTTGAACAATCCTGAGGAGAAATTTAGGGACCATGTTTTTGCAGAACACAATTGGCACGATTATGAGGCTTATGAGCGAATGGTTAGAGACGATCGCTACATGTATATTATCAATTCAAGACCTCAATTTGCTCAAAGAGGTCCGTTAGATGCGATCAATAGTACTTCCTACAAAGAGCTAAAAGCAGCTTTGATAAATGGAACCATAACAGATAAACAAGCTGAGATTTTTATGGCACCAAGACCTGAGGAAGAGCTTTATGATTTGAGTATTGATCCCTATCAAAATAACAACCTTTTGTTGGGTAACGCTATTCCCTCAGAATACTCAAAGTTGAAAGCTAAATTGAATCAGTGGGCTGAGGAAACTGGAGATGATTTACCTCAAAAATTAACCGAAGATTGGTATCATAGAGAACCTGTTTATAAAGAAGTAAAAGAAAGTGGAGGCAATAAAAAATTGGATAGAACGCCCCAACATGGTTTACGTGGTGAAATGCCAGGATCATCAACCAAGGCGACAAAAAATAATAACAAAGGCCCCTTTTAACATTAAAAACTAATCATGAAAAAAGTCATTTTTACCCTATCGATATTATTCACACTAATTTCCTGTAGTAAGGACGTTAAACAAGCAGAAGAGTCTCCAAATTTCATTTTTATTTTAGCAGATGACTTGGGCTATGGAGAAATTGGAATTCAGGGTCAAAAATTGATTGAGACCCCCAATATAGATCAATTGGCCCGGGAAGGAATGATACTGACCGACCACTACAGTGGAGCGCCAGTTTGTGCTCCAGCAAGGGCGACACTCATGTTGGGTTTGCATACAGGTAACAATCCGATCAGAAATAACGACGAGTGGAAAGAGCGGGGTGATGTCTCCAGTTTTAAAGCCATGTTTGATAACCCAAATTTGGAGGGGCAGCGACCTTTCCCTGATTCCCTGCTCACCATAGCCAATGTTTTTCAATCTCAAGGATACAAAACAGGTATGGTCGGTAAGTGGGGTCTTGGTGCACCAAATACCCATAGTACGCCTAATAAAAAAGGTTTTGATTTTTTCTATGGCTATAACTGCCAGCGTCAGGCCCATAGCCTTTATCCCTCTCATTTGTGGAGAAATGAGAAAAGGCATATTCTAAATAATTTTATTGTTGACAAAGGGAGATTATCTGCTGCAATGGATCCCAACGATGATAAAAGTTACACCTTATACACTCAAAATGATTATGCTCCAACATTGATGCATGATCAGGCCCTAGCATTTATTGACCGTAATAAGGACAATAAATTTTTTCTTTATTATGCATCTCCTTTACCCCATTTACCTCTTCAAGCACCACAAAATTGGGTGAATCACTACAGAGATAAATTAGGGCCAGAAGATCCTTACATAGGGGGGTCGGGATATTATCCCAATCGGACCCCTAGGGCAACATATGCCGCGATGATTTCTTATTTGGATGAACAAGTAGGCGAGATTGTTGCTAAACTTAAGGAGATGGGGAAATATGATAATACCTTTATTTTTTTTTCGAGTGATAACGGCCCCACACACAAGACCGAACAAGCGGATATCTATTTCTTCAATAGTGCAGGAATTTTTGTAGATTCGAGGGATACCGTAAAGGGGAATGTTAATGAGGGTGGACTTAGAGTTCCGACTATAGCTACTTGGCCCAATAAAATCAAACCAGGAACAAATTCCGATCACCCCTGTATATTTTATGATTATTTTGCTACCGTATGTGATATTTTAGAGGTAGAGCCTCCTTATCAGATTGATGGGTTGAGTTACTACCCTACATTGATTGAAAAACCTCAGAAAACTCATGATTACCTTTATTGGGAATTCCCAGGATATAAAGGACAACAGGCCATACGAATGGGATCATGGAAGGGCAGTAAGAAGAATCTAAACAAAGAAAATGTTGATTTAAGGCTTTACAATCTCTCCAAAGACCCTAAAGAGCTAAATGACTTGGCACCCGAATTTCCCGAAATCGTCCAAAAAATGGAAAATTTCTTGATTCATGCCCATAGCACTCCTGCTATTGAAAAGTTTATAATACCAGTATTAGAGGAAAAAATTGACTGATTCTAGTGGGTTTATTGTTCAAAGTCACTTGTATTAACCCAGTGGGTTGGAATTTCTTCCCCATTCATGAATCGAGTATAAAAGTTTTTCACTTTTTCTCCTGAGTAGGGATATTGATCAAAAATATCTCCTGTGCCCAAAACCCTTGGATCACCTTGTTCAATTAAATCATTCATCATCTTGTCTTTTAGATCTTTTTTTATTTCGAAAAAATCCACTTTATTTGCTAAATTCTCAAGGCATTGAGGGTCTTTTTTTAAATCGTATAACTCTTCTTGAGGGCGCTTTCCAAAGGCGTAGTTCCAGTAGGACTCTTTTTCTCCCAGTCTATTAAGATTTAAAATTTCAGTTTTGGTAGGACTTCCATCCGTATTGAGGTAACCCGTTTCAGGATTTCCAGCAGGCCATCGCTCGGGTTTAAAGTTACGACTGTAAAAATATTTTCCCTCCAAAATAGCCCTAACAGGATACCCTTGATCGTTTTCCCTTCCTACATCATGACGTTCTTTTCCAACAATCATATATGGTCTGGGGTTTTCGTCGGTTTGGTTATTGAACACACTTACCCAGCTCTTACCAGAAAAATCTTCCATCATGTGTTGGTCGTTGTTGATGCCCGCCAAATCCAAAAATGTTGGGGCGAAGTCTGAAAAACTAAAATAGTTAGTGATGACCCTTCCTGGATTTTTTATCCCTTTACCCCAACGAATGGCCAAGGGCAGTCGGTTATCAAATGGGTAAACCTGACCTTTAACCCTAGGAAATGGCATTCCGTTATCTGAGGTAACAACAATGATTGTTTTGTCCAATAAATTTTGTTTTTCCAATTCCTCAATAATTTTCACCAAGTGTTGGTCAAAGTATTCTATTTCAAAAGCATAGTCCAACAAATCGGTTTTTACATTATCAGAATTGGGCCAGTAATCAGGCACCTTATCAATTTCATCGACTGCTTTATTCCCCTTGGTGATACCAACTTGGTATTCGTATGACCTATGGGGTTCGTGTCCTCCCACCCAAAAGAAAAATGCTTCTTCCTCAGATTTCTCATTTAGAAAAAGTTTAAAGTTTTCGAAATAATCGACATTACTAATAAAGGAGGCAGGAGGAGTCGACTTTATATTCCGGTATACTTTCCCGATTAATTCTCTCTTCTTTCCATTTTTTAATGCATAACCCGGCGCCCATCCTTTTCCCGTAAAACCAGTTTTGTATCCTTTATCCTTCAATACTTCAGGGAAGGTGGTGAATTTCTCTGGAAAAAAAGGAACGTGATTCGTGGCTTCTTCCAGTAGCCAGCTGTTCCTGCCAGTGAGTATAGATGATCGCGAAGGGGAACATTTGGCATTGGTGGTGAACGCATTAGTAAAGACTAAACCTTCCCTTGCTACTCTATCAAAACCGGGGGTTTTGATCCAGGTTGTACCATATATACTGGCATGTGGAAAGGATTGGTCATCCGAAATCACAAACAAAATATTCGGTTTTTCTGCAGTTACTGTACATGACAACATTAATGTTGTCATGTACAGCATAGTTAAACAGTGAATTTTCATTTTTGATTTGTTAAGGTTAAATTTTTGAAAACTAGGATTTCAGGTTTTTAGTTTTAAGCAAATTAATAAAACTTAAGTTATAAATCCATTGGCTCTTTTTTTTTAAATTGAACATTTAAAATTTATAATTTGAATAGACATTTTGCAGCTTTTAATATTGTAATTGGGTCGATGGTTTTTACTCTTTTATCTTGTTCTTCAGGCAATGAAGTTAAAAAACCAAACATCCTATTGATCAATATTGACGATATGGGATGGAATGATGTAAGTTTTATGGGAAGCGAATACTACGAGACTCCTAACATAGATGCTCTTGCTGCTCAAGGTATTGTTTTCACTCAAGCCTATGCTTCAGCAGCCAATTGTGCTCCAAGTAGAGCTTCAATTCACTCAGGAAAATGGACGACTCGACATCAAATTTATACGGTAGATAATTCTAACCGAGGCGAGGCAAAAGACAGAAAACTGATTCCCATAAAAAACACAACTGTATTAGACCCTAAATACAACACTATTGCTCAAAAGCTTAAACATCAAGGGTATACCACATGCCACTCCGGTAAATGGCACCTCAGCAATAATCCTTTGGATTACGGTTTTGATGTTAACATAGCAGGAAATCAATATGGAGCCCCGGGTAGTTATTATCCACCTTATCGTAAAGGGGATCGGCAAGTTGTCATAGAAAAGGGAAAAAGTAAATATTTAACTGATTTGATCATGGAAAAAACCTTATTATTTTTGGATAATGTTGAGGATTCCTTCTTTATTCATTACTCCCCATACGCAGTACATACTCCAATTGATCCTGTAGATTCTTTGATTTATAAATACCAAAATAAACCCCCTTACAAAGGGCAGAACAACCCAAATTATGCCACTATGGTTGACAATCTAGACCGTAATATTGGACTCTTGATAAATAAACTTAAGGAGCGTAATTTTTTTAGTAATACTTTTATCATTTTTACATCCGATAATGGAGGTTATTTTGGTAAAATCACCATGCAAAAACCATTGAGAGCTGGAAAAGGAAGTTATTATGAAGGAGGAATAAGGATACCTTTTTTCATGACTTGGAGAGACAAAGTTGCTGTTGGAGTAAATACAAAAACCCCGATTTCTCATCTGGATATTTTTCCTACAATAATGGAATTGACTGGAGATCATAGCATAGATGAGGAGCTTGATGGCCAATCCCTCATACCCATGATAACAGGGAATAAACAAATTGCGGCGCGGTCATTTTTCTGGCATTTCCCTATATATCTTCAGGGGTATAACGTACTTAATAATGAAAATAGAGACTCTCTTTTTAGAACTCGTCCGGGATCTTTAATCAGAAAAGGAGATTGGAAACTACATTATTATTTTGAAGACAAAGGAATTGAGTTGTACAATCTAAAAGAGGACATAGGCGAAAGGAATAACCTAGCCAAAATCAAGGTGAAAAAAACACAAGAATTGATCGATGAACTAGAAAGTTGGTGGGAGTTTACAGAGGCACCTATTCCTACTACCCTTAATCCGTTATATAAACCTCTTTCAAATTAGACTTTTATATTTAATAAAACAATAAAACAATATGTATGAATACCATCAAGCTTTAAAAGAGCTAATAGATCAAATAGTAGCAACCAACGAATTGATTTTACCCAAAGCAATAGATTGGATGGCCAACACTATTGTCGAGGACCGTATCATTCACACCTTTGGAACGGGTCATTCACACATGATAGGGCTAGAGCTATTTGTTCGTGCGGGCGGATTAGCCAATGTAAATGCTTTTTTAGACTCTATAGTGATGACCTCTGAGGGGGCTCGTCGAAGTGCAGAAATGGAGCGAATCAGTGGGGTTTCAAAAGTTTTATGGCATCAACATAAAATAGAGAAAGATGATCTTTTTATCATCATTTCCAATTCAGGTAGAAATGCCATGCCCATTGAAATGGCGCAAAGGGCTAAAGACAATGGTAATAAGGTCATAGCCATTACCTCTATGAAGCAATCCAAGAAATATCCCGTGCGTATTGAAGGTCAAAAAAAGCTATACGAAATCGCCGATCTGGTATTGTATAACTGTGTCCCTCCAGGTGACGGAATGCTTGAAATAGGAGGGGAGCTTACAGGGGCTGCATCGACAATTTCGGGTTGTTTTCTAGTTAATTTAATATCCACAGAAGCCATGAAAATTGCTGTAGATCATGGTGTAAAAATCCCTTTATATTTTAGTCAAAACATTGATGGTTTTGACAATGATTATTTATACAATAAATACGAAACTCGTATCAAACATCTTTGATTGAAAACAAATCTAATTAAGGTGATTCAAGCTGAGAAAGAGTTTTCTCATAACCTTCACTCAATTTTTGTCTTTTTTTCATATATCTAACAATCATTAATTCTTGTACTAATTTATATCCAATTTTTACCACATTTGTAGGAGAGTCGTAACATAATTTAGGTAACTGTGTGGGCAGTCGTTTTGACCTTTTGATTAAATTTAAAAAACAAGCAAAGTGTATATTATTATTTTAAAATACTCAAATAGTCACTTATAAGAATAATAAATACCTTTAAAATTAATATTTAAAATTATTGTAAAGTGCGTGCATAATAATTTTATCTATATGTGTTTGATTTAAAATATTTCGAAAATAACATTACAAATAGAAAGTATTTGATAATAAAATGAAGATTTTAAAACTTAAAACTCAACTGCATCTTCAAGGTTCTGAACACCCCTCTTAAAGCCAACATTAAAAGCGCAAATTGAACATTAATTTAGTTAGTATTTTATTTAGGTTACTGTAAAACTTGCATTCTTGGGTTATATCTAATATTATTAGACCAAAAAGTGACATGTAATTAAGCTAGACAAAAAACTATATGATTTGATTATTCATCAAGACAAGATAATCTATAACATACTCACCTCCAAAGATATGCACCATAAACGAGGAATAATTTTGAGTTAAATCCCAGTATTAGTTATGATTTATTTTAATAAGTCAAATATAGCCATCCTTGAAGAACCTTATCATTTTGCAATATTTTAATAATATAGAAATAAGATCCTGCAGGAAGCAAGTTTCCAGTTTGCTGGAAAGTTCCGGCCCAATCATTTTGGTAATTTATTTTTTTGTAAACTAACAAGCCATTTCTATCGTAGATATATACTTTAGATCCTGGATAATTATCAATATTCATGATCTTCCATGTTGCTTCATTTCCATTTACACCAGGAGTTACAAGTCCTGAAACAAAAATTTCGTTATCTAAAAATCCGTCTCCATTGGAATCATCGTCAGCATTGTCTCCAATCCCGTCACCGTCTGTGTCAATAGTCTCATTTGGGTCCAGTGGAAAATCATCAAGACCATCTATAATCCCGTCATTATCGGTATCTCTATTGTTTGGATCACTTCCAATTTGATTTTCGTCACCATCTCCTAATAAATCATTGTCTGTATCAAAAACACATGGATCAGTACCATTTATTGATTCCTGTATGTCTGAAATTCCATCATTATCATCATCCAAATCAATTGTATCTCCTATACCATCAGAGTCACAATCAGTATCACTTACGTTAAAAATAGTGCTTATAGAAGCTGATTTGTATTGAGGTGTCGCAATTTGAATAGCTGAAATTGTACAAGAACCAATTCCTTTTATTATAATCTGATTATCAACTATTTCAGCAATGTTGGGATTACTACTAATGTATTTTATTGAACCAGATCTATTTGAACTAGGAGGTGTTATCACAAAATCATCATCAATGATTAATTTATCTGGAATATTAAAGTTTGATAAAATGGTCATCCCTTGAAGAACTTTGATAATAAAACTTCTACTTAATGCAGCGTTAAATGCATTATTCCCAGGTTGACTGATCTCAATTTTCAACTCTCCAATATCAAAAATTTCTAGTGTATTACCATTTAAAATAGCATTAGTTCCTGATATCATCTTATAATCAGGATTTAAGAAAGAATCACTAATTGCATTTATTGTATATGTTAAATCTTCTTTATAATAAAGAAATTCAGGGGGTTCAGGATTAACAGTAATATTTTGATTTGTCTTAATAACGTCAATAACCAAAGTGACGGTAGCAGAATAATAATTTGGGTGTGCGCTTGCATCAGTTGTAAAAGTAATAGTTACAAGCCCCGTTTGATTAATATTGGTCAGTGAGTAACTCCCAGCTGTCCCAGTAAGATTTGCAGCGGATCCAAGTGCTAATGAAATTATAACTGGCGCACCAGATGTTGATGTAGCAGATACAGTAAAAGAAGAAAAATCTTTTAAGGGTTTTACAAGGTCAAATGGTTCTACAATAATGGATTGGTTAGCCTTACTTACAATCAAGGTTACTGTAACGGTTTTTGCATTATAGTTTTCATCTGCAGATAAATCAGCAAATAATGTAACCGTTCCTACACTGTTAATTGTAACGGTTCTGGATGAAACACTTGCAATGCTCGAATCAGATGATCTGAAATTAAAAAATCCATTATAATTTGAATCTACATTTGGTAATACAATTTCAAAAGGTGGTATCCCAAAAGTCCTTGTTATTGTTGATGTAGGATACCAGACTGAGCCATCTAAATCCTTTTTAAGTATTGTAAGGTTCATGGATGCTGAACCAGATTTGTAATTACTGTCTTCAGCTTGAACTGCTGTGATGGAGGTTGAACCAGCCTTTTCAATTGAAATAAATAATGGTTGACGGGCCGAAGTGCTATTATTACTTTTTCTTGCATCAATTGAGTTCGTTATTGTTGAAGTAGTTCCAACAGAGGAGACTTGAGAAGCAATTCTTATATCATTTATTGAATATGCAAAATCTCCTGTGCTACTTGATATTGCTGATATTGTAAAATCTGGATCACCGAAGGTTTTCGTAACATTTGGGAAATAAATAATAGGGTCGGCTTTATATACAATTAATGTTATGGATGAAGAACCAGTATTATAAAAAGTATCTGATTGTTGATTGACTATAATAGTAGTTGTGCCTGCCCCAGCTATACTTACCGTATTACTTGAAATAGATGCTATTGATGAATCTAATGGATTAAAAGAGAAAATCCCAGTACTGCTTGATGTTGCAGTAAGGTTAAAATCAGGATCGCCATAAGTTCTTGTAACTATATTTGAAATAAAAATATTGGGATCAGCTTTTCTTACATAAAGCAAAATTGTTTTACTACCCGATAAGAAATTAGCATCAGCAGTTTGAGATATACTAATTGTTGTAGTTCCGACTCCTGTAATTGTAATAGAATTAGTTCCAGTATTACTTGCTACATTAGTATTCATCACCTGATATGAAAAAGTACCAGTGCTACTTGAGATTGCAGAAATACTAAAGTCCGGATCTCCATAGGTTTTTGTCACTACCTCAGAGAGAATTGTAGGAGCTATTTTATTTACTGTTAATGTTGCTGTAGCCAATGCTGACATATAAAAACCAGTTGATGCTTGATTAACTGTTATTAGTGTTGAACCAGCACCAGTTATTGAAACTGTACTACCGCTTACTGTAGCCACTGAACTGTCTGCTATAGTATATGATAGATCTCCAGTACTACTCGTAGTGGCTGAAAGGGTAAATTCTGGGTCATTAAAGTTTTTGGAAATGTCAGATAGTGATAGATTAGGGTCGAGTAACTGGTAATCAAAAATAATACTATCATTTCCAACATAGGGACTTCCTTGGAGGTCAGTAGCACTTACAGTAAGAGTATATAAGTCAGGAGGAATCGAAAAAGATTGAAAATTAAAAACATATGTCCATACTGATG
>MDTB01168175.1_pt1 | contig 10656 bp, 7 predicted proteins | sample 811161 | NCBI WGS metagenome assembly MDTB01 (sample SAMN05326650, study PRJNA326480) | marine metagenome | isolation source: seawater | place: Mediterranean Sea | collected 2009 | reverse complement strand
TAGATATTTTCCTGAAAATAAAAATAAAAATTCTTTTTTATTTAAAAATTATAAAAACAAAGTAATCACAGCCTCTTCAGAAGAACTTAAGAAAAATCCAAGATCTCGATCAGCGAAATTACGATTTGCAATAAGAAGCAATGTGGAATTTGAAGATCCAAAAGAACTGAGAGACAAATTTCAACACCTTACAGATTTGGAGAAAAAAAGTGCCTAATACAAAAATGATAATTTCTATAATTATTTTTTCTTTTTCATTATTTTGCACATCTATTATCAAGAATAAAACAAGAGTAATTGAAAAGAAAATATCATCATATGAAAAAAAAATATCAGTCTTACAAAGAAACCTGTATGAGAGTCAACTCGATTATTATTATTTGACATCACCTAAAATGTTACAAGAAAAGATATCCTTTTTAACAAGTGATGAATATAAATATATGAGCCTCTCAAAAATTTATCTTGATTATAACGATTTCATTTTAGATCAAAAAAAATTATCAAAAAAATAAATTATGAAAAGAAAAAAAATAAAAAAAGTTGCAAACAAAAATCAACAAAGTTTTTATTTTGAAGATTATATAAGAACAAATCAAAAATTCAAAAAAGAAAAAAGTTTCTTGATAAATGAAGATAGAATATATTTACTTTTTTTTTGTTTTTTTTCTCTAATCTTTATATTTTCTCTAAAAATTATATTTGTTTCATTCCAAAGTCCTAATTTAAGTGCGGCTAGTAATTACAAAAATACTTTTAACCCTTTAAGAAAAGATATAGTTGATAGAAATGGAATTTTGTTATCTAGAAATATTTTAGCTTATCATGCAGCTATTAAACCCGATTTAATAAAAGACAAGAAAAAATTTTTAGTAAAAATTAAAATAGCTTTACCTGAAATAAATAGTCAAAAATTGAAAAAAGAGTTAAACCAAAAAAAATATTTTTATTTAAAAAAAAGGCTTACAGATCAACAAAGAGAAAAGCTATGGAAGCTTGGAGAAAAAGGTATAATTTTTGAACCATTTCAAACAAGAGTTTATCCTCATGCTGATCTTTATAGTCATATTATAGGACAAACAGATTATGATAATTACGGCATTTCTGGAGTTGAAAACTATTTTGATAATTTTCTAAGAGATAAAAAAAGTTTTTCTAAACCTTTAAAATTATCATTAGATACCAATATTCAATTTCTAATAAAAAGCGAACTTGAAAAAGCTTTAAATGTTTTTCAAGCAAAAGGCGCAGCCTCAATTTTAATGGACTCTGAAAATGGAGAAATTTTATCATTGGTGTCTTTACCGGATTTTAATATTAATAAGCGAACTAATGTAATTGGTAAAGAGTATATGAACAAAATAACCAAAGGTGTTTTTGAGTTGGGATCTATATTTAAAACCTTTACTGTTGCATTGGCTTTAGAAGAGGAATTAGTAGACTCAAAAACATTAATCAACAATATTTCTAATAAGATAAAATGTTCTATTCATAAGATTTCAGACATAAAGGAATTTCCAGAATCTATGACTGTAGAGGACATACTAATTCAGTCTTCTAATATAGGAACTGTCAAAATAGCTAAAAAAATAGGTGAAAAAAAATATAAAGATTTTTTAAATAAAATTAATATACTGAATAGACCTAAATTAGAATTAGATGAAATAGGTATACCAATTTCATTTAATTGGAATAAATGTAAACTGGAGACAATCTCTTTTGGTCATGGCATTACTACTACGCCTCTTCAAGCTGCCACTGCTTACGCTTCTTTAATTAATGGTGGAAAACTTATTACTCCTACCTTGGAATTAGATAAAAATAAAAATCTTAAATCTGAAAGAGTGATTTCGGAAAAAACCAGTGAAAAATTAAGAAATATTTTAAGAAAAGTTGTTACTCATGAAAAAGGAACTGCAAGTTTAGCAAATATTTACGGTTATAACGTTTCAGGCAAAACTGGAACTTCACAATATTACAATGACAAAAACAAAAATATCAATACTTTCATATCGTTTTTTGTTGTATCAAAAAAAACTTACACTCTCTTAGTAATGCTGGATGATCCTCAAATTGCAAAAGATCTGGTGTATAACTATAGAGGATTAAGGATTAAAGGCACTAGAAATGAAGCTGGTTGGAATGCTGTTTATTCTACTGGCAAAATTATAGAAAAAATTGGACCTATTTTAGCCATAAATAATAAAGAGATTCCTATTCATCATGTTGTTAAAAAAACTAATTAAAAATTGTCCAAATGAATTAAAAAAAATTAAAGTAAGAGGTCTGTCCTCTGATACGAGAAAGTTGAAAAAAGGTGACTTATTTTTTGCATTAAAAGGCTTTAAAGAAGATGGCAATAAATATATTTATGAAGCTTTTAACAAGGGCGCATGTGCAGTTATATCATCAAAAAAGTTAAAAGAAAATTCAAAAGTAATTAAAGTTGACAACGTAAGATATTTCCTAGGAAAAACTTGTGATAAATTTTTTAACAGTAAACCTAAAAATATTTTTGCTGTTACAGGGACAAATGGAAAAAGCTCTGTTGCTGAATTTTTTCATCAAATATTAACTTTAAACAACATTCCAGTAGCAACTATCGGCACCTTGGGAATTAAAATAAAAAATTTTAAAAAAAATAATCTTACTAGTCCAGATGTAATAAGTTTACATAAAGAACTCGCTAAAATAAAAAAAAAAAAAATTGAGAATGTAATGATTGAAGCCTCTAGTCATGGTTTGGCTCAAGGCAGATTGGATGGGATAAATATCAAAACAGGAATATTCACAAATTTTAGTCAAGATCATTTAGACTATCACAAAAACATGAAAAACTATTTAAATGCTAAACTTATTCTTTTTAAAAAGATGTTAAAAGAAAATAGCTCCGTTATTACAGATAATAATATTCAAGAGTTCCAAAAAATTAAAAAAATAATATTAAAAAAAAGGCTAAGATTATTACTTATTAAATCTTTTCAAAATAAATATGATTTAAAAAATTTCGAGCTTATAGGAAATTTTCAAAAGAAAAATTTAATGATGGCTATTATTGCGAGTGAATTATGCGGTTTAAATCGAAAGAAAATATCGAAATCTTTTGAAAAATTGAAAAATGTAAAAGGAAGGTTGGAGTTAGTCAAAATATTTCCAAATGGCACAAAAGTTTTTGTTGATTTTGCACACACTCCAGAAGCTATAAGTATAGCTATAGATGCATTAAAATCTCACTTCAGAAAAAATATTACAATTGTTTTTGGATGTGGGGGTGAAAGGGATAAAGACAAACGAAAAAAAATAGGAAAAATTGTCAATAAAACTTGTAAAAAAATATATGTTACTGATGATAATCCTAGAAACGAAAATCCAAAAAAAATAAGAAAATCAATATTAAAATATATAGAAAAAAGAAAAGTAACTGAAATTGGAAATAGAAGTAAAGCTATAAATGAAGCAATAAAAAATTCAAAACCGGATGAAATCATTTTAATTGCAGGTAAAGGACATGAAGATATTCAAGATTACGGTAAGATGAAGATTAAAATTTCAGATTTTAAAATAATTAATCGTATGAATATAAAAAAAAATAATTCTAAAAAAAATAATGATATCACGGAAAATAATATTTTGATAAATCAAATCGTTCATAAAAAAATCGATAAAGGTTTTTTAGGTGTATCAATTGATTCAAAATCAGTTAAAAAAGGAAATCTATTTATAGCAATTAAAGGAAAAAAAAATGACGGTCATAATTTTCTAAAAGAGGCTAATACAAATGGGGCTAATTTCTGCGTTATTTCTAAACAAGTAAAAAAAATCTCAAAAAACAAACTTATCAAAGTTACAAACACTCACAGTTTTTTGAATAAATTAGCTCAAATAAAAAGATACAATTCTAATTCAAAAATTGTCGCTGTTACAGGTAGCTCAGGAAAAACTTCAGTTAAAGACCTAGTTGGTAATTTACTTAAATATTTTGGTAAAACTTATTTTTCACCTAAATCTTATAATAATTCCTATGGAGTACCACTTAGTTTATCAAATTTAGAACAGTCTCATAAATTTGGAGTTTTTGAAATTGGTATGAGCAAAGCGGGTGAAATAGATAAACTCTCAAAGCTAGTAAAACCTGACATAGGTATAATTACAAATATAGCCGAGGCCCATATAGAGAATTTTAAAAATCTAAGACAGATTGCAATAGCAAAAGGAGAAATTATCAATAATATTTCGCCAAAAGGGAGCTTAATAATTGATAGAGATAGTAAATACTTTAGTTATTTTAAATCAGAAGCTGAGAAAAAAAAAATCAATGTCACATCTGTAGGTTATAATAAAAATTCCAATATTAGAATTACAAAAATAAAAAACTTTTCAAAATTTAAAATCGTTAAAATTAAATCAAAACAAAAGGAGTATGAGTTTAAAATAAATAATAAAAATGTTAAAAATATATCTTTCGCTATAGCAGTATTAGAGTGTCTAAATTTAAAAATAAAAAAAATCGAAAATAAGATTAAAAATATTAAAACTTTAGAAGGTAGAGGTAAAATTTATAAAGTTAAATTGAAAAATATAAATTTTAATTTAATTGACGAAAGTTACAACGCAAATCCATTATCGATGAAAGAGTCAATTCATAATTTGTCAAATATAAAAATCAATAGTAGCAAGTATGTTTTATTAGGAGATATGTTAGAACTTGGAAGTAAATCAAAAAAATTACATAAAAATCTTTCTCCCATAATCAATAATGCAGATATAAGGAAATTATTTATTTATGGAGATAATATTATGGACACTTATACAAATGTAAAAAAAAATAAAAGAGGAAATATTTTACAACACAAGTCTGATTTTGATGAAATATTACTTCCAATTTTAAAAAATAATGACTATCTAATGATAAAAGGTTCTAATGCTACAGGACTGAATAAAATTTCTAAAAATCTAACAAAGGGAAAAATTAATGCTGTTTGAATATTTAACATCACTCGTTGATCAATACTCATTTTTAAATGTTTTTAAATATCTGACATTTAGAACTGGATTGTCATTAATGACATCATTAATAATTGTTTTTCTTATTGGTGGCCCTTTAATTAAAATTTTCTCTAGAATGGATATAACCGGACCAATACGGCAAGATGGACCTATTGATCATATTGTAAAAAAGACTGGGACACCAACAATGGGAGGAATAATAATCATAATTGGGATGCTAACCAGCACTGTTCTTTGGGCAGATTTAACAAATGTTTATATATGGTCTTTAATATTCATCTCTCTAGCTTTGGGTGTTCTAGGATTTACTGATGACTTACTTAAAATAAAACGTAGGAATTCAACAGGACTTAATTCTAAGCTTAAATTTTCTGGACAATTTTTAATCGGTTTAATTACATTACTAATAATAATTTATTTTTCTGAACATGAATATTTAAATAATATTTATTTTCCTTTCTTTAAAAATCTAATTTTAGATCTTGGATTATTTTTTATTCCATTTGGGTTATTTGTGATTATTGGATCTTCAAATGCAGTTAATTTAACTGACGGGTTAGATGGCTTGGCAACAGTTCCTATAATGTTAGTAGCTTTATCTTTTAGTTTTATAAGTTACGTAGTGGGTAATATTATTTTTTCTGAATATCTTCAAATACAATACATTCCAGACGTTGGAGAAACTGCAATATTTTGTGGAGCAATAGTTGGTTCTTGCTTAGGTTTTCTGTGGTATAACGCACCACCTGCAAAGATTTTTATGGGAGATACCGGCTCTCTTTCACTGGGAGGATCATTAGCTGCAGTAGCGATTATTGTAAAACATGAAATAGTCCTAGCAATAATTGGAGGTTTATTTGTTTTGGAAACAGTTTCAGTAATTATCCAAGTCATTTCTTTTAAACTCACTGGTAAAAGGGTGTTTATGATGGCACCTATTCATCATCATTTTGAGAAAAAAGGATGGGCAGAGTCCACAATTGTTATAAGATTTTGGATAATAGCAATTATTTTAGCTTTAGTGGGACTGGCGACACTTAAATTAAGATGATGAGTGGATCATTCAATTTTACTGATAAAAGTTTTGCGGTTTATGGCTTAGGATTGACAGGAAAATCAGTTGTAAAATTTCTAAAAAAAAATAAAGCAAAAAAAATTTATATATGGGATGATTACTTATATAAACTGAATGTCAAACAAAAAAGAAATTTTAAAAATAAATTAAATTTTGTAAATTATATAATTATAAGCCCAGGAATCAACATCTATAATTCAATATTTAAGAAAATATTATTAAAGAATAAAATAAAAATCATAACAGATCTAGACTTGTTTTTTTTAAAAAACAAATTAAAAAAATCAATTGTTGTAACTGGAACGAATGGAAAATCAACAACTTGCTCATTGATTCATCATGTTTTAATCAAAAATGAAATTAAAAGTAATTTAGTTGGTAATATTGGTAAACCAATATTAGATATTAAATTTCTTAAAAATGAGATTTATGTTATTGAAGCCTCATCTTTTCAATTAGAAAATTCAAAGTTTGTTAGGCCTTTTTGCGGCGCTATATTAAATATTACAAACGATCATTTAGATTGGCACGGAACTAAAAAAAAATACGTTAAATCAAAATTTAAAATATTTCAAAATCAAAAAAATTCTGATTTTGCTTTTATAAACGATACGAAACTAAAAAAATTATATGTTAATAATAAATTTTCAGGCAAATTAAACTTTATCAAAAAAAATCCTTTTAAGAAAAATCAAGTTAGTAATAAGTATTTAAAACTTGAAGCTAATAAAAATAATGTAGCTTTTTCCTTCTATATTTTAAAAAAATTTGGAATTAATAAAATTAATTTCTTAAACTCTCTTAAATCATTTAACGGTTTGAACCATAGACAAGAATTTTTTTTTAAAATCGGGAATCACATTTTTATAAATGACTCAAAAGCTACTTCATTTGAGGCTACAAGTTTTGCCCTTAAGTCAAATGATAATATAATCTGGATTATGGGTGGGCAACCAAAAAAAAATGATAAAATAAGAATTAATAAATTCAAAAAGAAAATAATAAAAGCTTATATATTTGGAACCCATCCTAATTTTTTTGCAAAACAAATAAATAAAAAAATAGAATATGAAATTTATAAAGATTTAAAAAAAGTTATAAAAAAAATTTTTCAATCTTTAAAATATCATAAAAAAACTACTATTTTATTTAGCCCAGCTAGCGCATCATATGATCAATTTAAAAATTTTGCTCAAAGAGGAGAAAGTTTTAAAAGACTAATAAAAAATTATGCTAAAAAATCTTTTTAATACAGAGAGATTAAGTAATTATTGGAGAAATATTGACAAAAATATTTTATTTAGTTTTTTAACTCTATTTTTTTTAGGAATTTTTTTTTCATTCTCATCAACTTCTTCATTAGCAGGCGAAAGATTAAATAAAGACTTTTATCATTACTTTTCAAGACATTTGGTTTTTGCTTCATTAGCTATTTCTGTAATGTTTATAATATCATATGTAAAAATATCTTTCTTTAAAAAGACTATTTTGCCAATATTTATCTTGTCCCTTTTATTACTTTTTTTAGTTCCATTAATTGGTGTGGAAATTAAAGGTGCAAAAAGATGGTTGGATTTAATTTTTTTTCGGCTACAACCAATTGAAATCATTAAGCCGTTTTTTGTTCTTATTACAGCAAATATACTCAGTAACAATAAAATAAAAAATCGTAAGTATTCTCATTTTATCAGCTTTGCTCTATTATTAATAATAATTTCTTTTCTTTTAAATCAACCTGATGTTGGACAATCAATTTTATTAATAGCTACTTGGATATCTTTAATCTTTATTTCAGGATTTAAAATAACTTACATCTTAATTATTTTTGGTCTAATAATATTTTTTTCATTTATTATTTTAACAATTTTTCCTGAAAGATTTGGATATATTTCTCAACGTATAACTACTTTTTTTGATCCAACAAAAGGAGACAACTTTCAAACTGATAAAGCACTAGCAGCAATAAAACAAGGTGGCCTGAAGGGCCAAGGTATGGGAGAAGGAATTTTAAAAGATAGTGTACCCGAGGCTCATACAGACTATATAATTGCAGTCATTACTGAAGAGTTTGGTTCCATCATCTCTATAATGGTAATTACAATTTTTTTGTACATTTCTTACAAAATTATTAAAAATTGTATTAAAAACTCTGATGAAAACTCAAAAATTTCGTTATGTGGCTTATCTTCTTTATTAATTTTTCAAACTTTCATTCATGTTGGTGTGAATACAAGTTTATTACCAACAACAGGTATGACTTTACCTTTTTTAAGTTATGGAGGATCATCTTTAATAGGAAGCTCAATTTTGGCAGGAGTTATTTTAAATTATACAAAAAATCGGTTTTATAATGAGTAGTAATAATAAATATATTGTTATAGCAACTGGTGGAACAGGCGGTCATATATTTCCCGCTCTGGGTTTAGCTAATTATTTAAATTCAGTGGGATTTAATTCAGTTTTAACATCAGATAAAAGAGGTGTTAGATTTATTGATAATTCTACAATTAATAAAACAAAAATTATTGAGGGAACATCTTTAAATAAAAAAAATTTTTTTTCATTTTTAAAAATATTCAATGCAATTGTTAAATCAATTTTCTTTTTAATCGCTAAAAGACCTAAATTTATTTTTGGGATGGGTGGATATGCTTCATTTCCATTATGTTTTTCTGCCATAATCTTAAGAATACCTTTTATTATTTATGAGAACAATATTTTAATGGGTAAAGCAAATCGATACCTTGCTCCTTTCGCTAAAAAAATATTTATTGCATATAAAGATGTTGAAGGTATTAATCGAAAACATAATAACAAAACCATTGTCACAGGAAATATCCTAAGAGAAAAAATTTTGAACCACATGAAAGTTAAAGAAAAAAATAAACATAATGATTTTATTAATATTCTCGTTTTAGGTGGAAGTCAGGCAGCAAAAATTTTTGCAGAGTTATTACCTTCAATTTTTATACGATGTAAAAAAAACAATATGAAAATTAAAATTTTACAACAGTGTTTATCAAATCAAAAAGATCAAATAAAAGATATTTATGACAAAAACAAAGTAGATCACAAACTATTTAGTTTTACTTTTGATATATTAGAATATTATAAAACAACTAATTTAGTGATCACTAGAGCTGGATCTTCCGCTTTAGCCGAACTTTTGAATTGCAATATACCAATAATTACAGTTCCTTTGGAATCATCTGCTGAGAATCATCAGTATAAGAATGCACAGTATTTTAAGAAAAAAGGATATGCTATAATGATAGAGGAAAGAGATTTAAGAAATAAACTATTTGATTTGCTTCATTTAATACATGAAGATAAATCAATAATAAACTCAATAAAACAAAATCAGAACAAACATACTGACAAAAATGTTTTTGATATTATTAATAAAGAGATAAAAAATTTATTTTATGAAAATTAATGTAGGTCAAAAAGAAATAATTCACTTTACCGGCATTGGTGGTATCGGTATGAGTGGTCTTGCGCAAGTTATGAAAGTTATGGGTTTTAAAGTACAGGGAAGTGATATTAATATTAATAAAAATGTTGAAAATTGTAAAAAACTCGGCATAAAATTTTACATAGGGCAAAAAAAAAAGAATATTAAGAAAGCTACAATATTAGTTAAGTCATCTGCTATTAAAAATAATAATCTTGAAATTAAAGAGGCCAAAAAAAGAAAATTACCTATTTATGAAAGGGTTGAAATGCTTTCAAATATTGTATCTTTAAAAAAAAATATAATTGTTTCTGGTTCTCACGGAAAAACTACAACTACATCTCTTGTTTCAAAGATTTTACTAGAGTCAAAACTTGATCCTACAATTATAAACGGTGGTGTTATAAATTCTTTAAAAAGTAATGCAAAACTTGGAAGGGGTGATTGGACAGTTTTAGAGGCCGACGAGTCTGATGGAAGTTTTTTAAAAATTCCTATTAATTATTCAATCGTAACAAATATAGATAATGAGCATATTGATTTTTACAAAAATTTTAAAAATTTAGAAAATTGTTTCATTAAATTTATTAATAAAACACCCCCAATAGGCAAATGTATAATTTGTATTGATGATAGAATCATTAAGAAATTACGAAATAAAATTAAAACAAAAAATATAATAACTTATGGATTTAGTAAAATCGCTGATAATCAAATTATTAATCAAAAATATAATTTGAATAGTTGCAAGTTCGATCTTGTAGTTAAAAATTTCCTAGGAAAAAAAGTAATTTTTAAAAATATTTTACTAAATCTAATAGGAAAACATAATATTTTAAATTCTGTAGCAGCAATTAGTGTCTGTATTAATTTAGGTGTTAAAATCAAAATTATCAAAGAAGCTTTGCTGAAATTTACTGGAGTGCAGAGAAGAATGACAAAAATATTTGAAAAAAATAATAATGAATTCTACGATGATTACGCCCACCATCCAACTGAAATTTCTTCAGTCTTAGAGGGAATAAAAAAAGTTTCAGGAAAAAAAAAAATTACTTCAGTATTTCAACCCCATAGATTTACAAGAGTTAATTCACTTAAAAAAGAATTTTCAAAATCTTTT
>MDTB01128348.1_pt1 | contig 10656 bp, 12 predicted proteins | sample 811161 | NCBI WGS metagenome assembly MDTB01 (sample SAMN05326650, study PRJNA326480) | marine metagenome | isolation source: seawater | place: Mediterranean Sea | collected 2009 | reverse complement strand
TAGATAAGAATGACTGGCTTGACTATCATCTAAACTTTAAGATATACAATAAATTACAAAGCATCTCAGAGAGCAGCAGGCTTGGGCAAATTGTAAACAGTGAGATAATAACTGTTGATAATAAAAAGATAATGGGTGTTAAGAAAGCAGTTGATCACATTAAAAATCATCACTGTAGATATCTAAGTCCGTCTTTTTTATCACCAATTCATGGGGATCTAACATTTGAAAATATCATGTTTGATGGCGATGACGTAAAAGTTATTGATACAGATGGAGGCGAGTATATCGACTCTCCTCTCCTTGATTTTGGAAAAATGTTACAGTCAATAATATCTCAGTACGAAAAGTGGTCTATTTTGGAATATGATCTCGTCAAGTTTAAAAATAAAAATATAAATTTAAACGATAGAGATATAATATTAGAAGATACACCTGAACTTGACCTATGTCTAGATTTGTGGTCTGAGATATTAGGTGAAAATATAGAAAAGGTAAAAATTTTAGGATACTTCTACATGTCACTTCATCTAATAAGAATGGTTCCGTTTCGAAGAGAAGTTAGCGAAGACCAGGCATTGTATGCAATGACATCAGCGGCAAAATATCTAAACATGTGCCTAAATCTCATTGAGGAGTCTTGATATGAATATTTTAATAACAGGTGGCGCCGGGTTCATAGGATCTCAAATAGGCTATGGACTACAAGAGCTGGGCCATAAAATTACACTCTTGGACAATCTAAGCTATGGACATCGAGATAATCTGAACCACAAGGGAATTCAAATTGGTAAATTTATAGAAGGTGATGTTAGAGATAGAACCATAGGAAATCTTTTAGATAATGTTGACGCTGTAATTCACATGGCAGGAATAGCACCCTTGCCAGACTGTCAAATAGATCCTCAGTCTGCAATTGAAAATAATGTTCTAGGTACAGCGAATATGTTAGATTTGTGCAGAAAGGCTGGTGTTTCTAAATTTATATTTGCTAGCACAAGCGCAATTTATGAAAATTGCTCAGAGACTCCGTTTAGAGAAGATAATGTTGAAAAAGAGCCTGATCTAATTTATGCCGTAACTAAGCGTCAGTGCGAGATAATTTGTCAAGCTTACAGTACAATTTATGGCATGGATACCATATCCTTAAGATTTTTTAATGTATATGGTCCCCATCAAGATTTCAGAAGGAAGCATCCGCCTCTGATGGGATATATATCAAAATGTCTTCTTGACAATACCCAGCCAACGTTTTACTCATCGGGAGATCAAAAAAGAGACTATCTTTACATAGACGATCTAATAGAGATGATAAAAATATGTCTAAAAAGAGACGATCTTTCAGGAAACGCATTCAATGTTGCAACTCAGGAGTCTTACTCTGTTAGAGAAATATATTCCGAATTTTGTAAACAATTTGGAAAGACAATAGAGCCTAGGTTTGAGAATGCCAATGCTTTTTGGGACAAGTATCCTGAAATGTTTAACGGCCCTTTTCCCATGAAAAAGGAAAGAGTTGAAAAAGAAGTAAATAAGTTTAGCCTGGGCTCTTCTGAAAAGTGTGAAAGAGTTCTAGGCTGGAAACCTACGACATCTCTTAGCGAAGGTATTAAAAGTGTAGTTCAATACTGCAAGGAAATATCAGAGAGTGAAAAGTAAAGACTTAAAAATTGCAATCTGCTTTAGGGGCCTGGCATCAGGTGTTAGTAAAAATGTTTCCGTAAAAGGTTTCACAGGCTGGGAATCTATTAAAGAACATGTAATTCAAGACCATCAGTACGATGTATTTGCACACTCTTGGTCTGTGGATGTTAAAGACAGAATACTGGAAGTTTACAATCCAGCACTTTCTATAATTGAAGATCAAAAAATTTTTAAAAAAGGCTATGACCCAAAGCTTCAAATAAGAAAAGACAACAAGGAAGAATGGGTAGAGCAGATCATAAAAAGTAACCTTTACTCTCTTTCTAAGTCTATTAGTTTAAAAAACAAATATGAGAAAGATAACAAAATAAAATATGATCTAGTTTGGATCTTGAGGTACGATATGACTTTTACCAGAGACATACAGTACGATAAAATAGAAAAAAATAAAATATATTATTCTAAGCCTCTTCACAACACTAGACTACCTAATTTTAAAAAAATGATATGGGATCACTTCTGGGTAGCTGACTCAGATACTTCTAGAATACTAGAAAAATCCTATGGTGCACTAGCAACATCAGGTAAAAATTATAAAAATATACACTACTGGTATGACGATTATTTTCATGATCTAGGATTGACAGGAGATGATGTGCTATCCTATACACCTGAAAATAGTGTAGCTTCTTACTATATTAATCAAAAAAAATAGATGATAGCCGACGGGAGCATAATTTAAAATGATACTGATATCACACAGAGGAAATACAAAAGGTTCTATCCCAGAAAGGGAGAATACTATTTCCTACATTGAAGAAGCACTTGAAGACGGTTACGATGTTGAGATAGATGTTTGGTTTATAGAAGAAAAATTTTGGCTAGGTCATGATAATCCTTGTACTGAAGTATCTGAGGAATATCTTGAGAATGAGAAGTTCTGGTGTCACGCTAAAAATAGAGAGGCACTAGAGAAAATGATCCAAAATGGTAAAATACATTGTTTCTGGCATCAGACAGACGACTTTCAGCTTACATCCAGAAACTATATTTGGACATATCCAAATAAGAAATACGGAAAGATGTCAATATGCGTTCTCCCAGAAGACCCAGAAGATATTCATGGAGCAGCTGGAATTTGCCTAGACGACTTTTCTATAATGTGCTAAGTACTGCAAAGGATGGGGTGGAATAATGAAAAATAATAAAAGATCATATTTTGTACACATACCTAAGACTGCAGGAAATTCAGTTAGAAAATCATTGTCTCAAGGTAATTTACTAGTAAATCCCGGAAGAGTTAAATCTGAAAGAGAGCACCACTTTGGACATAGAAATGCTCTAAGGGTTGTCAACTCTCATCTTTCTTTTACAACGGATAGATTTCCTTGCTATCTAGATGATTCAAAATACCTGGATGCCGGTTTTTCTTTTACAGTCATAAGAAATCCATTCAGGCTTCTTTTAAGCTATTATAGTCATTATGTTGATAATACTCTAAAAAAGAACTGGATAGATAACGGCTGGGCAAACGTTAACGGATATCACAATATAAAAGACTTTAATCAATTTATAGATCTTTACACTTCCATAGAAGACGAGTTATGGCATGTTCCCGATCTCTGCAGCAACCTATTTGGCCAAATATTTTCTGATTCCGGGAGAGTTTTAGTTGATTATGCTATTTTTACTGAAAGACTTGGTGAGGGGATTGAAGAAATAGGGCACAAATCCACGGGTAAAAAGATTTCTCTTTCACTTGGTAATCACAATAAGTCACCAAGACCTAAAGGAAAAACTTCTGATTTCTATACACAAGAAATGATAAAAAAAGTAAGTAAAAAATGTGAGTGGGAAATTGATACCTTTAAATACTCTGTAGACTCAAACTCGGGCTTAAATCAAAGCATTGTAGATTTAAAAAACATTATTCCTAACAAACAATAAAAGAGAAAATTATGATCTATTCAATTGTCGGAATGCCTCAATCAGGAAGTACACTTCTTTTTAATATTATTTCAAAGATATTGGAAGTCCACGGCGTTAATCACAATACGTGCCTGTATGGCCCAAAGTCTTACAATAAAGTTCTTTGCCATGCCGATCTTAAAGATAGGAGTAGAGACTCTCTATATCTTGTAAAAGAGCACCATTTTGAAAGAGAGCTTGCTCAGATGACTGAGCTGTTTTTTATCTCTAGGCGAGATATTAGAGACTCCATAGCTTCTAGAAGAAGGCGAGGCAAGGGTCTTTTTTCAAAAGGGAAGAGAGCAAGAGGTTTGCACCAGTATGATGAAACAAAAGATCCCGAAATTGCTTTAAGTAACTGGTGTTCATACCTGGTTAAAGATTGCTATCTTGACTGGTTGGAATTTATAGATTTGCACCATAAAGATAGTAGTTGCTTTATTTTTGATTACGATAATTTTAATAAAGACTATGAGAGCAAGTGTCGAGCTATTAGCTCAATATCCTTAATTATGGAAAAAAAATTAAGTCAGCTCGAGATTGAAAGAATTATAGATGAAACCAGTGTTAAGAGTCTATTAAGCTCTAATATTGCTCAAAATAAAAACTTTTTTAGCATTGATAAGATAACAAATGTCAAAAACACAAAAAGCTACAGAGATGATCTGAGTGAAAAAGAAATAGGCTACATAATGCAGCATTACTCTAATTTTATCAAATAATCGGCATCTCTAAAATCTAGGTTGAAATATTTTATATTTTTTAGTATAATGGTTGAAAATAGGAGCTAATAAGATGAATAGAGTTTTTGAAAAGTATAGAAATTCCCACGTGGGAGAAAGGGTTTTCTTAGTTGCCAATGGGCCAAGCCTGAATGATATTGACCTAAATCTAATAAAAGATGAAGTGTCTTTTGCCATGAATAGGATATCACTAAAGTACAGCGAAACCTCTTGGCGGCCCACGTACTACCTCTTTTCTTCTACAAACGTTAGACAGTCAAAGCCCTGGCACAAAGAATGGAGACAGTCTGTAAAAGAATCAATTGAAGAAAAAGAAGTTACCTGTTTCATATCAGATCAGTTTAGAGGTGATATTGATCCTTTTGGAATATACCCAGATATTAAATGGTTCAATAAAATGTCTGAGAAGAAGCCTGAGCTATCTGGCAAAATTGATCCTTCTTGTTTTTCAACCGAAGTTGTTGAAAGAATAGATAAAACAGGAACTACGATGAACCTAGCTTTGCAGCTTTGCTATCACATGGGATTTTCTGAGATTGTTTTTGTCGGAGCAGATCTTGGGTGGACTCATGACACAGGTACAAAGGAAGACCCGAATCATTTTGTCAAAGATTACGTTGCAGAAATAACACGACCCGAAAAAACAAATAATCAGATGAGAAACGTTCACTCACTCTCTCTTCAGAGATTTCAGGAGCGGAAGGGTTCTGATGTTAAGTTTTACAACGCTTCAGCAAGAACTGTTCTTGATGTGTATCCAATAATTGACTTTAACAGTTACATTAAAGATAATAAAATAGTTGAGAGAGGCGAAGATCTGGAAAAAGCTAAGAAATTTTGGAAAAGTAGTCCACAATATAGTAGCCTTACTTGGAGATAGATTTTGAATATTGGTGTAATAGGTCAGGGATTTGTAGGAACAGCCATAAGAGAAGGTTTAAAAAACTTCTACAATGTCGCTGTTTACGATTTAAAGTCTGAGCTTTGTCCCGAAGAGAATTACCAGACCGCTAGAGAAATTGTTAGAAATTGTGAAATTATATTTCAATGTGTCCCAACTCCTATGAAAAAATCAGGTGAGTGTGACCTATCAATTGTAAGATCTTCTTTAGAAAATCTTGACAATCTCTCCAGGTTTGAAAAAAAGAGTCCGATTATTGTAATTAAATCTACTGTTCCACCAGGAACATGTGAGATGCTCAACGGTTTTTATAAGCATATTAACATTGTATTTAGCCCGGAGTTTCTTACGGAGGCTAACTCTATTGAAGACTTTAAGAATCAAAGCAGGATAATCTTAGGCGGACCTCGTCCACACACAACTAAAATTAAGTCTATGTTTAGAAAGCCATTCCCACAGATTCCAATTATTAAAACTGGATATAAAACAGCAGAGATGGTAAAGTATTTCATTAACAATTTTCTTTCTGTCAAGGTCTCATTCGCAAACGAGATGTATCAGATATGTAACGAGCTTAATATCGACTATGATAAAGTTACAGAATATGCCTTGTTTGATCAAAGGATAGGGAGGAGCCACCTGGCTGTACCGGGACCAGATGGTGATTTAGGCTACGGTGGCCACTGCTTTCCAAAAGATATAGACGCAATGATATATCTTGCTAGCAGTCTTAGCTTAGACCCTATAATTCTAGAGTCTGCAAGAAGTAAAAATAACTCAGTGAGAAAAAATAGAGACTGGGAAGGCATGAAAGGTAGAGCCGTAAGTGAGGACTAGTCTTGTTACAGGCGGTTGTGGTTTTATAGGTAGCCACATTGTAGACAGGCTTGTCGAAGAGGGCCACTCTGTAAGAGTTATAGACGACTTGTCAGCGTCAGAAAATAGTGAGTTTTACTATAATGAAAAAGCAAAATACTGGAAAAAAGATATTTCTAAAGATGATTGTAGCAGCATTTTTAATGGTGTCGATTGGGTTTTTCATCTTGCCGCTAGGAGTAGGATTCAACCTACTGTTAAGTCTCCTGGAGAATGCTTCGAAGTTAACGTAGTAGGCACCCAGAGGGTTCTAGAATGGTCCAGGATTGCTGGAGCAAATAAGCTTGTATATTCTAGTACATCTTCCCTGTATGGCCACCAGAACAGCATACCGTTCAATCCTAACATGCCCCCCGATTGCTTAAATCCGTACTCAATGTCAAAATGGATGGGAGAGCAGATATGCAAGCTGTATGATCAGCTTTACAATTTTAACTCTGTGACTCTTCGATATTTTAATGTCTACGGTCCAAGAGAGCCGCTAAGGGGGCAGTATGCTCCTGTTGTCGGGCTTTTTAAGAGACAGAGTCGAGAGGGTAATCCAATAACAGTAATTGGAGACGGAACTCAAAAAAGAGATTTTACCTACATTAGTGATGTTGTCAACGCTAACATTCTAGCTGCTTCTAAAAACATTGTAGGCCACAGGATTTACAATGTTGGGACTGGAAAAAGCATAAGCATAAACTATCTTGCTGGCCTGGTAGGCGGAGATATAGCTTATACAGATAAAAGACCAGCAGAGGTTTACGAGACTCTAGCAGATATAGAGTCGACTGTTAAAGATCTAGGCTGGAAACCTAGTGTTGATTTAGAGAGTGTTATAAATGACTACTAAAGAACCAAAGAAAAAAAGTAAAAAAAGAAACTGGTCAAAAAATAGAGAGATACTAAAGTCAATACCAAACCCAAGCAAGGATGCGTACGAAATAAAGATGAAGATTCCCGAGCTTACTTTTGAAGGAGTCCGCGGCCAGCCAGACTTTGCAAAACTCTATATTACTTTTTACCCAAGTGATAAAGTAATTGAGTTAAAATCACTTAAGGAATACTTCTTTGCATTTCGGTCACAGATATACTCTTACGAAAGAATTATCAATGTGATATATGACGACATGATGGCCGCATATGAACCTTCTAGGTTGCGGCTAGTCATGACTTGTAATCCAAGAGGTGGTATATCATCTAAGCTTACTGTTGATTCTGACTGGGGTGTCAGGGGCGGTGAAGATGCTTTTCAAGATTGGGTAGGCCAGACTGATGAGTGGTAAAATCGAAGAATGGTCAGTTGTAATAATGAAAAAATTCGACTATCCCATGCCTTCTGACGGAAGGCAAGAATTAATTGTATCTTCGAAGACAGTAGCCGGTGCAGCAATGAAAGCAAACAATATAATTAAAAACGAGTACGAAGGGTGGAAAATAAAGTCCATCTGGTGGCTAGATCCTAAAAGAACTAAGAGAGAACGATGACAGATTATAAGATTAAAGATATAAGCCTTGCTGAATGGGGTAGAGAAGAAGTTAGACTCGCCGAAGCTGAGATGCCCGGTCTAATGACTGAAAGGTGGCTCTGGAGAAATAAAGACGAAAAGCCTCTAAAAGGTGCCAGGATTGCTGGATGTCTTCACATGACGATTCAGACTGCTGTTCTAATAGAGACACTGGCCTACCTCGGTGCCGAAGTTAGGTGGATGACCTGTAATATCTTTTCAACCCAGGATCATGCTGCATCTTATGTTGCAAGTATTGGTATTCCTGTTTATGCCTGGAAGGGCATGACTGAAGATGATTATGAAGAATGCTTGGAAAAGGTGCTATGGTTTGAAGAAGGATTAGGGCCCAATATGATTCTTGACGACGGCGGTGACCTTACGAAGCATGTACTAGAAAACCACCCGGACCTCTATGCTGATATTGTTGGAATTACTGAGGAGACTACTACTGGTGTTCTTCGTTTAAACGAGTATGAGCGTGATGGAAGATTACCTGTCCCAGCTATTAATGTAAATGATTCCGTAACTAAGTCTAAGTTTGATAACAAGTACGGATGTAAAGAGTCTTGCGTCGATGCAATTCGAAGAGCTACAGATATTATGATGGCAGGCAAAGTTGCAGTAGTTGCTGGTTACGGAGACGTTGGAAAAGGATCCGCTGCCTCTCTTGCTGCTGCCGGATGTAGAGTTATTGTAACTGAGATAGATCCCATCTGTGCATTACAGGCTGTGATGGATGGATTTCAAGTTATGAAGATGGAAAATGCAATTAAAGAAGCCAATATTGTAGTAACCGCAACAGGAAACTGCAACGTAGTCAACGAAGAGCACTTTAAGAACATGAATCATAATACAATCGTTTGTAACATCGGTCACTTTGACAATGAGATTAATGTTGCATGGCTAGATAGAAACTGTGAAAGAGTAAACATAAAACCTCAAGTTGACCTTTATAAGGTAAAATACCCGTCAGAAGCGGGCGGAGAGCTATCTAAGAATATTATATTGCTTGCTGAAGGCAGGCTGGTTAATCTTGGTTGCGCAACTGGACATCCAAGCTTTGTTATGTCTAATTCTTTTACAAACCAGGTTATAGCACAAATTGAACTTTGGCAAAATTCAGAAAATTACGAAAATAAAGTTTATGTTCTTCCTAAACACTTGGACGAGCGAGTAGCTAGGCTTCATCTTGGTCACGTCAATGCAGAGCTTGATACACTGACTGATGAGCAGGCAGATTACATTGGTGTTGATAAGAATGGACCTTATAAATCTAACGAATATCGATACTAATTGAAAAATATCTTTTTACACTGTAATATTATTCATTGGAGAAATAATGAATAACAGTGAATCTTTGTTTCCAACAGGAAAGCCTCACGTATCTTTTTCTGAAATAAAGATATGGAAAGAGTGCTCTTATAGACACAAGCTAATGTATATAGATAAAGTTGATCTATTTGAACCATCACCTTATCTTGATTTTGGAACTGCTGTCCATGAAGGTTGCGAAACTTATTTAACAACTGGCGAGATTGATAGAGAAAAGCTGCTAGGTGATATTAGATCTGCCTGGGAAAAATATGGATTTGACAGTCCGGAATGGGTAGCAAAGCAACCTGGGTGGTACTTAAAATCATCAAACGTAGGTGTTGACAAGTGGTGCCAGTGGGCAGAAAATATGTGGAACGAGATTCCTGAGTTTTTAGATAAAGAGTTTCCAGGTTGGGAATGTTTTAAAGCTGAGGAAGATTTATATGAATCAGTTGAAAAGAAGCCCGTTAAGTTTAAGGGCTTTATTGATGCTATTATAAAAGTGCCTAAGAAAAGAGGTTCTGGCTACAATTACTGGATTATAGACTGGAAAACAGCAGGTGCCTATGGGTGGCGAAAAGAGAAAAAGCAAGATCTTGGCATGACAGCCCAGTTAATTTTATACAAGCACTTCTGGTCAAGAAAGCACAACATAGATCTAAAAGATGTCAGGTGCGGATTTGTTACTCTTAGGAGAGGGGGGAAAGCTGGAAAGATCTGTGATTTAGTTCCGGTCTCTGTCGGGCCGAAAGCACTTGAGAAAGGCAAAAAGCTGATGAATAACATGATCGGCTCCGTTCAATCGGGTATGTTTTTGAAAAATAGAAACTCTTGTACATATTGTCCTTATTCCGGAACAGAACACTGTACTTAGTTTTAACAGAAATAAATTAATGTGTAATATTCTATAGCGCGGAGAATCAATGAAGAAAAAAATATTAGTTCTTTCTGACCATGCACTCTCAACATCGGGTGTAGGTGTTCAGACTAGGCATTTAATACAAGGCTTGCTAGAAAAAAATAGGTATACTTTTAGACAGTTTGGAGCAGCCCTTAAGCACCAGGACTACAGTACAATTTCAGTTAGTGATGACTTCATTATTAAACCAATTGATGGTTTTGGTGATAGAGATCTTATTAGGGTGACTCTAGCGACTGAGAAGCCCGATGCTCTTTTAATATTTACTGACCCAAGATTTTTTATCTGGCTGTTTGAAATGGAGGATGAAGTTCATCAAATTTGTCCCATAATTTGGTGGCATGTCTGGGATAACACACCGTACCCAGACTATAATACACCGCTGTACCAGTCAACAGACCTGATCAACTGCCATTCACATCACACCTATACACAGCTTAATGATAAGTTTCCAGGTAAGGTTAATTTTATACCTCACACGGTTCCAAAAGAAATATTTAGAAAGCTTGACAAGGAAGAGTCTGCAAGGCAAAAAGAGCATCTTCTAGGAAAAGAAAGAATGGATCATTTTGTTGGAATTTGGGTCAATAGAAACGCAAAAAGAAAAAGATCTTCTGACGTTATAGAATCCTGGAAGCTATTTCTTGATAACCTGGAGAGAGACTGTGGGCATAGAAAAGCAACGCTAATTATGCACTGCGATCCCTACGACCCGGAAGGATCAAACCTTATACAAGTTTCAGAAATGCTTGGTGTAAAAGATAATGTTACCTTTTCTGCTGATAGAATAGATTT
>MDTB01231224.1_pt1 | contig 10657 bp, 11 predicted proteins | sample 811161 | NCBI WGS metagenome assembly MDTB01 (sample SAMN05326650, study PRJNA326480) | marine metagenome | isolation source: seawater | place: Mediterranean Sea | collected 2009 | reverse complement strand
GATGCATCTTTAATACCAACTGAAGGAAAAATGCTTCAATGTGGTATTTGTAATCATAAATGGTTTTACAAAAAAACAGAAGATTTAGATATTAAAAAAAGAACTGTCCAAAATGATGATTTTGAAAATTTAAAAAAGATCATTGATGTACCAAAAGAAACTGAATCAATAATTAGAGAGGCTGAAATTGATCAAGCCGAAGATAAAGAAAAATATTCATTTAATGAAAAAATATCTTTTTTTAATATTTTTTTAGTATCTATAATAACTTTTATTACAGTAATAATTGTATTAGATACATTTAAATTACCGATTAATAACTTTTTACCTGGTTTTATTTTTTTTTTAGATAATTTTTATTTAAGTATAAATGATTTATTTTTATTTTTTAAGGATTTAATTAGAAAATGATTAAACAGTTATCTAGACCCTTTAAATGGTTTTTTAAACTCGAAGCTGCCAGTGGTTTATTCTTACTGTTTGCTGCAATTATTGCTCTTATAATAAGTAACTCTAATCTGTCAGTATTATATTTTACTACATTAAATAAATATTTATTTATTGGTATTAATGAAATCGGATTAAAACTTTCTATTATACATTGGATTAACGATGCTTTAATGGCAATTTTTTTCTTTTTTGTGACTTTAGAGATTAAGAGAGAGTTTATTCAAGGCGAATTATCTAATATTAAGCAAGCTTTGTTGCCAATCATAGCAGCTGTAGGAGGTATGTTAGTTCCAGCTTTATTTTATGTTTATGTTAATTTTGGTGATTCCGATACTATGAATGGTTGGGCGATACCTTCTGCTACCGATATTGCTTTTTCTTTAGGTGTTCTTTCTTTACTAGGTAAAAGAGTGCCAATCTCATTGAAAGTTTTTTTAACAGCTTTAGCCATTATTGATGATCTTGGTGCGATAATTATAATTGCACTTTTTTACTCAGGTGAACTTAATATAAAATATTTAATCTTAATGCTATTAGCATTTATATTTTTACTAGCAATAAACAAGTTCAACGTAAAAAGATTTTTACCATATTTAATAGTTGGAATTTTTCTTTGGGATTTTACTCACAACTCAGGTATACATGCTACGATAGCTGGTGTTTTACTTGCTTCTACAATACCACATAGAAAAAAAGGAAAAGACTTTTCTTTGCTAATTAAAATTGAACACGCAATTAGTCCTTACGTTGCTTTTGGGATTATGCCTTTATTTGCTTTTGCAAATGCTGGTGTTTCGCTTGAAGGATTAAGTATATCTTCATTATTAGATAAAGTGCCACTCGGTATCGTTTTGGGTTTATTTTTAGGTAAACAACTAGGTGTTTTTGTCTTTTCTTATGTTTCTGTAAAGTTAAAAGTTGCACAGATGCCAAGTAATGCAAATTGGTATAATTTTTATGGTGTTGGAATTTTAACAGGTATCGGTTTTACTATGAGTCTATTTGTTGGAAATTTAGCGTTTGTAGATAATATTCAATATATGGATGGTGTAAAAATAGGTGTACTTGCTGGGTCATTATTATCCACTATAGCAGGATATTTTTTGATATTACTTTCCCCCAACAAATAATTTAAAATGAGAAAGTTAATAATAAGTTTTATCATATCAATAATGTTTTTTAATAATAGTAATTCAAATGCCAACTATGAAAAGACTTTCTTTGACTTTGAAATAGAAAGTATAAACGGTGAAATAATAGATTTTAAAAAATATAAAAACAAAGTAGTTTTATTAGTTAACACAGCAAGTTATTGTGGCTTCACAAGTCAGTATGAAGATCTACAAAAGTTATGGGAAAAATATAAGTCTAAAGGCTTAATTGTACTTGCTGTACCTTCAAACTCATTTAATCAGGAAAAAAGTAAAAATAAAGAAGTACAAGAGTTTTGTGAAGTAAACTTTAATATTAACTTTCCTATTTCTTCTATCACCAATGTTAAAGGTAAAGATGCTCACGAGATATTTAAATGGGCTGAAAGAAATCATGGTAAGGCAGCAGTACCAAAATGGAATTTTTATAAAATTTTGATCAATAAAAATGGTAAAATTGAAGATACATACAATTCATTTACCAAACCTTTATCAAGGAAAATTTCAACTGCAATAGAAAATATATTATAAATTAAGTGTCAAACCATCATAAGCAGGAATAATATTTTTTTTTAATTTTTTATTTAACTCATTGTAGTCTAAGTCACCATGTAAATTTGTTAATATTGCTTTTTTGGGTGAAAAAATTTTTATTAATTCTAAACATTGCTCCAAATTAAGATGAGATGAATGTTTTCTATACCAAAGACAGTCAATAACCAAGTACTTTAGATTTTTAAAATATTTATAATCTTTAGTGTAAATTTTACTAACATCACTAATGTATGCAATTTTCTTATTAATAATATAACAAATACTATTAACCTTACCATGTTCAACTTTAATAGATTTAATATTAATTTGTTTCTCGTCTTTTCTAATAATTAAATTATTTTTAAGAGAATTCATTTTAAGTATTGCTGGATATTCTTTAGAGTTATTTTTAAAGCAGTAAGAAAAATGTTTATTCAAGTACCTTTTTGTTTCTAAGTCTGCATAAACATCTATGGGTTTTTTTTTTTTAATATAAAAAACTCTTAAGTCATTAATTCCATGCGTTTGGTCTGCATGCATATGCGAGTATAAAACTTTATCAATACTATCAATTTTATTATAAATAAGCTGAGATCGTAAGTCTGGAGATGTATCAATCAAAATATTTGATAAATCTGATTTCAATAAAGCTGAGCATCTAGATCTATAGTTCTTTAAATTTTGTGGATCACACCTTCCAAAAAATCCATCTGCTCTGGGTACTCCCATTGAACTTCCACAACCTAAAATTATAAATTTCATATAGTTATTTAAAAAATAGATTATTAAAATTATTGGTTGTTAAAACCTCTAGATCAGAGGTCTTAATATTTTTCAAATCAGCAAGTTTTTTAGCAGTATATACAATAAATGATGGTTCGTTTTTTTTTCCACGTTTTGGTTCTGGAGATAAGAAAGGACTGTCTGTTTCAATAAGCAACCTATTATTTGGAATTTCTCTAAACGTATTTTGAATTGACAAAGAATTCTTAAAAGTAATGATTCCACTAGCTGAAAAATATGCATTTAATGGTATAAGATTTTGAGCAAAATCTAATGATCCAGTGAAACAATGCATCAGAATTTTAAGGTCTTTTGTGTAATTTTTTTTTAATAAATCGTAAGTTTCGTTTTCAGCATTTCTACTATGTACTATTAATGGAATTTTAAGTTCAATTGCAGCGTTTATATGATTTTGAAAGCTTAAAATTTGAGAGTCTCTATCACTATTATTATAATAGAAATCTAAACCTGTTTCACCCACACCAATGATTTTTTTATTAATTTCAATATTTTTTATAATATCATTTTTGTTTATATAATTAGTTTTAGTTTCGTGTGGATGGATACCAAATGTACCATATATTATAGGATCTTTGTTAACAATTCTTAAAATATCAGAGTATCCATTAAGATTTGTACAAATTGTTAAAAGTTTTTCAACGCCAGCTTCTTTTGATCTATTTAAAACTTCATCTAAATTAGAAAATAATGGTTCATGGTTTAAGTGACAGTGTGAATCAATCATTTTTTTCAATTTTTTCAATTTTTTTAAATAAAATATCCAATTTTAATATACTATCTTCACATTTCAAAAATTCGTTATTTATAATTGTATTCAATTTAATCCGATTTTCAGTAATGTCGAATATATTTAAAACTTTTAAAGAGGTTTCGGGTATTATTGGATATAATAGGATTGATATCTTTCTTATTAACTCTAAAGAAACATAAACAATTGTATTGAGTCTCTTTAGGTCTGATTTTTTTGACCATGGAGCCTGATCATTAAAATATTTATTGGCTTTAAACAATTGATTAACAATGAAATCTACATAAAAATTAATATTTTGATCATCAATTTCATTTTCTATTTTCTCGAAGTTATCTTTAAACTCATTTAATACTGATAAATCATCATTATTAAAAAGATCTTTATTAGGAATTTTTAATCCTATATTTTTTTCACAAAAAGTGATTACTCTTTGACATAGATTTCCGTAATTGTTTGCAAGATCGCTATTTATGCAATTTTCTAACTTCTCTTGTGATATGGATCCATCATTACCAAAAGAAACTTCTTTAAGTAGATAATAGCGAAGAGTGTCTATTCCATATCTGTTTATTATACTTACTGGATCTAGGATATTCCCTTTTGATTTAGACATTTTTTCATCTCCGGATAAAATCCATCCATGACCGTAAACTCTTTTTGGTGGCATAATTTCTGCTGCCAACAAAAAAGCTGGCCAATAAACTGCATGGAATCGGAGAATATCCTTTCCAATCAAATGAATATCTGCAGGCCAATATTGTTTAAAAAGACTATCACTTTCATTCGGATAATTGAGGGCACTTAAATAGTTTGTTAATGCATCTAACCATACATAAATTACATGATCACTATTTGACGGAACTTTGATTCCCCAAGAAAAAGATTTTCTACTTATAGAAAGATCTTTTAAACCACTTTTAACAAAACTTATTACCTCATTACGTCTTGTTAATGGTAATATAAATTTAGGATTTTCAGAATAGAATTTTAAAAGAGGTTCTTGCCACTTTGATAACTTAAAAAAAAAGGATTCTTCTTCGACCCATTCAACTGTTGAACCAGAAGATTTATTTTTGTATATCCCGTCTATAGATTCAATCTCATCTTCAGTATAAAATGCTTCGTCAGAAACTGAATACCATCCTGAATATTTAGATAAATAAATTTCTCCTTTATTTTCTAAAATTTTCCACAGATGCTCAACAGATTTGAAATGTCTTTTTTCTGTTGTTCTTATAAAATCATTATTAGAAAGATTAAGTGTGACAGACAAATCTTTAAATGTTTTGCTTAGCTCATCACAAAATAGAAGTGTATCTTTATTTACACTCTTAGCAGCCCTTTGTATTTTTTGTCCATGTTCATCAGTGCCAGTTAGAAAAAAAACATTAAAACCTTGAATCCTTTTTAATCTGGCAAAAAAGTCAGCAATGATACTTGAGTATGCATGTCCCATATGGGGCTTGGCTGATGGATAATATATAGGTGTTGTAATATAAAAATTTTTATTCATTTAAAGCTACATTTTTAAAATCTAAGAAAAAAATTTCCAAATCAAGATTGTATTTTATCGTATTAGAAAATTTGTAAGTATAATTTTTATAAAGATCGTAAAATTTTATGTTTTTAGTTTGTATAAAATTTTTGTAAAATAAAACTTCAATAAGTCTCATTGTCATTGACAATACATTTGGATCAGTCTTATATTTTTTTTCAAAAATTATATAATTAATGAATTCTTTTAAATCTTTTTTTTTTAATTCTAGATTGATTATTTGAGAGTAATTGTATAAAAATAAAATTTCACCAATCGAAAAATAGCTGTTTAGATAATCATCGTTTAAATAATCACAAATATTTAAATTTAAAATTTTGTTTACAATCTCTAGTGTTTTCTCATAAGAAAAATAAACATTAAAATTGATACATCGAGAATTAATTGTTTCAAGGATTTTATGTTGGTTATCATGAATTAATATAAAAAACATATTATCATTAGGTTCTTCCAAGATTTTGAGTAAAGAATTTGATGAATTTAAATTTAACTTATCAGCATTATCTATTAGAATAAATCTTGGTAAATTATTAAACGATTTTTTTTGTGCAAAGCTTATTAAATCTCTAATTTGATCAACTTCTATAAATTTTTTATTTTCTTTAACTTCAATATTGTAAAAGTTCTGGTTTAAATGCCTGTTTAATGAAAATGGCAATTTAGTAAATTCATCATAACTAAGCGAAATATTTGATTGTAAAAAATCTGTTGTTAAGAGAAAGTTAACAAATCTTTTACTAAAATTAGATTTTCCGATCCCCTTTTTTCCGGATAGAATTATTTTTTTTGGAAATTTTCCCTCTATACATAAACTAGAAAAATTTGAAAATAAATTATCATAGCCAAGTAACTGATTATCAAATATTGTATTTATCATTAATTTATTAAAGCCTTTATTTTCTTTAAGATTATACCTTTGTTATTATTTATTGATTCATTAGAGTTAATAGTTAGATATTTACTTTTGTTTTTAGATAATTTTTTAAAACCAGACTGAACTTTTTTATAAAATTTATCTTCAAATTTATCATATCTATTTAACACCTTTCTCTTTTTTAATCTTTTATTTAAATTATATAAATTTACAGTGTGTAAAAAAGTAAAAGTTATTTTAAAATTTTTTAATATTTTTCTATTGATGAAATTAATAAAATTAAGATCTATACCCATCCCATAATGTTGGTAAGCGATTGTTGAGTCAGTAAATCTATCAATTAGAATAATTTTTTTTTTATAATTTTTTTGAAGTATGTTAATATAGTTTTCATTTCTTGCAGCCATATACAATAGGAGATCAGTTAATTTATCAAATTTGGACTTATCCCTCATCATAAGGTTTCTTATACTTTCTGAGTTTTTTGAACCTCCTGGTTCACGAATTTTTACAAATTTAATTTTGTTTTTTTTAAAAAAACTAATAACATTTTTGATATGAGAAGTCTTACCGGAGCCTTCTATTCCTTCAAAAACTATAATGGGTTTTTTATACATCACCCCAAATCAAATAATTTATTGATTTAAATAAACGTGAGAATAAATTTACTTTTTTTACATTTTCTGACGAATATATTTTAAACTCATCGATCAAAACATCTTTAAAAAAAATTTTTAACATACCAACCTCTTGATCTTTATTTATTGGAGCTTTAATTGGACCATTATATTCAATCATAGCTTTAAGATCTTTTTTTCTAGCCTTCTTTATGGTCTTATAAAGATTTTCTTTAATATAGACATTTACTATATCTTTTTTACCTAACCAAACATCCAGTTTTGCAAACGGAGTATTCATTTTTGCAATTTGAATTGTATCAAAGTTTGAAAAACCCCATCTGTGCAATTTAATTGACTCTCTTGATCTATCATTTTTTGTTTTGAATCCGCTTACTACAGCAACTAATCTTCTTTCATTCTTTATTACAGACGATGCTAGCGAATACTTTTCGACGGCTAAATATCCTGTCTTTATACCATCTGCACCCATATTTTTATAAAGTAATGGATTTCTATTTCCTTGAGTAATCGGATCTCCACCTGTTCTATCCCATGTGAATTCTGTTTCAGCATAATAAGAATAATATTCTGGAAAATTTTTAATAAGATAGTTGGACATTATTAGTATATCTTTAAGTGTTGAGTAATTATCAGGGTCATTTATTCCTGATGAATTTGAAAAATTTGAATTGTACATTCCAATTTCAATAGCTTTTTCAGTCATTAATCTTGCAAACTCTTCTTCACTACCTGCAATTCCTTCAGCCAATGCTATACAAGCATCATTACCAGAGGCAACAATTATACCTTTTAATAAATTTTCAACCGAAACTTCATCACCGACCATTATAAACATTGATGAATATCCAGCAGTAGATAATCGCCATGCTTTTTCCGAAACTGTAAATTTATCATCAAGACTTATTTCACCTTTTTTTAGTAAATCAAAAGCAACTATAGAAGTCATTATTTTAGTCATAGATGCTGGATAGATTTCTCTATCTGCATCTTTTTCAAATAAAATTTGTTTGCTTAAATAATCCTGTAGAATTACTGAAGGGGCCTTTATATCGAAAGATTTTGAACTACTACTAAAAAAGGTAAAAATAAAGATAATAAGGATGGTTTTACTCAAGTTAATCATTTTTAATAATTTCTATATTTTCAAATTCTAAATTTTGTACACTATTATATGACTTTTGTAATGATTTTATATTTGAGAAAGGTCCTACTATTACTCTAAATTGTTTTTCAGAAAGTTTATTTATCTCTACATTGTTTAAAAAAATTTCTGATTTTATTCTACTAACCATAGATTTAGCTGTCGATAAATAATAAAAATCTGCAATTTTAATACTATAATTAAAAACACGTTTATTGGGGTCAACAATGTTTACATTTTTAGTATCATTTAAATTATTTATACTTATAGAATCAACTGGAGCTTTATTAGCAACATTTTTTTCTTCATCAAAAGTTTTTGCTTTTTTCGCAATAAAGGAACTATTATGCAAAACTTCCTCAATGTAAATGAATGGTTCATTGTGATCTATTTCAAGTTCATTAGCAATTCTTATAGAAACAACAGAGTTATTAAAGTTCGGATATATAGAGTTACCTCCAACTTTAGCTAATATAGACTTTTCATTAAATGGATTTGTAATTTTTACAGATGTTCCTTTTTTTAAATTTTTTTGGAATATAATTAAATCTCTTTCATTCATTTTTTTTTTTAAAACTTTGTTATCATATAAGTCGTTATTATATATTAGAGCAAAACCACTATTAGAAAACTTTTCTATTTTATCTGATTTCGGTTTTATCTCAACATTATCTAATGTAGTACAGGAAGATAATGTAAATAATAAAATTATAAAAATATTAAATTTCATTTTCAAATTTATCTTTTAGGGTACAAACAGCAAGAGCAAATCTTAATGATCTGTTCCATTTTAAAATTAATTCATAATTTGAAAAAACAATAAAAGCTGGCTTCAACTTTTTAGCATTGTCGACAATTTCAAAATCTGGGGTGATAATAGCAGAAAATAAATTCTCATTGATATTATCTGGATAATTATTTAAATATTTTTTGAAAAACTTAAATTTTTTTTTATTTTTAATTTTTTGAGCTGATGTGTTCAAATATTTCTCAGGTATACTTGGCTTTAGATCAACTTCAATAAAACAAGGTTCTTTTTTTTTCCAACCCATTTTATTTAAATAATTTGCCGCTGAAGCAAAAGAATCCTCTATATTTTTTAACTCAATAATATTATTTTTATCATAATCTATTGCGTAACTATCAATTGTAGAAGGCATAAACTGAAAATTACCAAACGCACCAGCCCAAGATCCGTAAAGAATTTCGTAATCAATAACTTTTGTATCAACTAATTTTAATATTGTAATTAATTCTTTTGTAAAAAATTCACTTCTTCGTTTATCATAACTTAATGTGGATAGAGATGAAATGATGTCCATCTTTCCTACATATGTTCCAAAATTAGTTTCGATACCCATTAAAGATAAAAGTAACTCCTTTTCTGTTTCAAATTTATTTTCTATAGAATTGATAAACTCTTTATTTTTTTTATATAGCTCTAAACCTTTTTTAACCTTCTTTATACTTGATCTTTTTGATACATAAGTCACTGTATCCTCATAAAATTCTGGTTGGTATCTATCATATTCAATGACTTTAGGTAAAAAGGTAGCTTTAGCCATGGCAAGATCAAAAGTTTTTTCTGAAATACCTTCCTCCATTGCACGAACTTTAAAATCTTTTAGCCATGAATTAAAATCATATGAATATGACGAACCTGTTAAAAAAAATATGATATATAACGAAGTTAATAATCTTTTAATTATTTTCATATAAATCTCTTAAATAAATTAATACAGCAATCCATATAAAAACAAAGCCAAACAACTTATTATATTGAAATGGTTCATTGTATAAAAATAGGCCTAAAACAAACTGTCCAGTGGGAGCAACGAAAAAAATCATACTAGCAGGTCCTAGACCAGATAGCTCAGAGCCCTTTACAAAAAGAAATAAAGGAATCACTGTCATTGGGCCAGCTAAAATTAGTATCAAAGATAAGTCTAAATTGCTCAATGAAAATGAAATTCCACTATTATTGTTAAGATAAATAAAGATAAAAATTATAATAGGTATCAAAAATATACTCTCAACTAACAAACCTACATCTGTGTCGACTAGGAGCATTTTTCTCAATACAGCATAGATAGAAAATGAAAGAGCAACCACTAAACCAATAAAAGGAATTTTTTCTAAAAAGAGCATCATGTAAATTATAGAAATTATAATTATTGCAATGGAAATTTTTTTTTTAAAATTTAGTTTTTCCTGCAAAAAAATATTTCCTAGAAAAATACTTAAAATAGGAAATATGTAATAACCAAAGCTAGCTTCAACTAACTGATTAATAGTTAAAGCATAAATCCACGTCGCCCAATTAATAAATATAAATATGCCTGAAAAAAAAAGTATTATAACTTTTCTTGGATTGAGAAATGTTGAAATTACTAATTTCATCTTTCCACTAAAATAAATAAAAATAAATAAAAAGATGATGGTCCAAAGCACTCTGTGAGAAACCACTTCTAATGGATTAACTGAAGATACATACTTAAAATACAAAACACCAATTACACCCCACCAAAAAGATCCAAGAAATGTTGAAACGATACCTTTGTTAAAATTTGACATACCGATATAAATAAATAATTTACACTTTTTATATATAATTTTTTAGTTGAATTAAATTAATATACTTATAAAACGATCAATATGGAGAGATGGCTGAGCGGTTGAAAGCACCGGTCTTGAAAACCGGCAAAGGGGCAACTCTTTCCTGGGTTCGAATCCCAGTCTCTCCGCCATTAAAATTT
>MDTB01210897.1_pt1 | contig 10658 bp, 10 predicted proteins | sample 811161 | NCBI WGS metagenome assembly MDTB01 (sample SAMN05326650, study PRJNA326480) | marine metagenome | isolation source: seawater | place: Mediterranean Sea | collected 2009 | reverse complement strand
TCATCTGTGCGATATTCTCTTCGTTTACTTTTATTGCAGTTGGAATAAGTTCTTATAAGCTTTATAAATCTTTAATTAGTCAAGATGATTCTAATCCTTAATCGGAACGGCGGGATTTGAACCCACGACCCCCACTACCCCAAAGTGGTGCGCTACCAAACTGCGCTACGCCCCGTACTGACAATATAAATATAAATGTGATTCAATTGTTAATCTCTATAGGTTTATTATTAGATATCAAAACACATTTATCTACGTCCCAATTAAAATTATTCCAAATTTCTTTTGGAAGTTTGTAATCGCTACCATTGAAATTACCTAACCTAACTTTGGTAGGAGATGCTGAACAGTATTGCCTATTCCCTTCTACAGCTAAATACTGCTGATGATAGTCTTCTGCATAATAATAAGTCTCAATTTTTTTTATCTCTGTTTCTATCATTCCTAAATTATTTTTATTAAGCTCTTTTTGATAAGCTTCTTTGCTCAAGAGTATTTTTTCTTTATTATTATTATCTTTAAAGTAAATTGCTGATCTATATTGAGTCCCCGTATCATTACCTTGCCTGTTTTTTTGAGTTGGATTATGACATTCCCAAAACATTTTTAATAAATCACTAATGTCTATTTCATTTACATTCCAAACTACTTTTACTACCTCTGCATGACCAGTAATGCCAGAGCAAACTTCATAGTAAGTTGGGTTGTTCTTCTCTCCTCCGGCATAACCTACAGAAGTTGTTATAACGCCTGGAAGTTTCCAAAAACATTTTTCTGCGCCCCAAAAACATCCACATCCAAAGATTATTGAATCTTCATTAGTTTTGGGTTCTTCTTTTATGTCTGTATTTAATACTCTATGTAGGAAATTTGTTTCATTTGCTGAAATTGATTGATTACTATTCATGATTTTTTTAAGGTATTCAAACATTTTAAAATGTAAATTATTAATAGTCTTATTTAACTTACTATTTGGTTAGTAGCTATTTCTCTTTCCCAAAGTTTTTTATATAATCCATTAGTTTTAATCAAATTTTTGTGTATTCCTTCTTGCACTATTTCCCCCTTATCCATTACAAGAACTCTATCGCAGGTTGCTGCTACAGAAAGTTGGTGGCTGATCATCAAGATTGTTTTACTTTTATTTTCTCTCATCTCCTCAATAATAATTGCAGCTGTCTTATTATCTACACTTGCTAAAGCATCATCAAGAACGACAACAGAAGCATCAACTAAAAGTGCTCTTCCTAATGCTGTTCTTTGACGTTGACCACCACTAAGAGTAATACCTCTTTCACCTACAATTGTCTCGAAACCTTGTGGAAAACCATTAATGTCATCGATTAAACCTGCGTTTTCTGCACTTTTTTTAACTATATTTCTAGAGGCTTTTGGCTCACCAAATTTTAGATTATCTGAAATTGTAGATGTAAATAAAAAGGCTTCTTGAGGAACGATAGCAACATGTTTTCTTAAATCATTTAATTTAATGTTCTTAATATCGATATCATCTAAAAATAATTGTCCATCTGGTATCTCAATAGTTCTACCTAATGATTTTGCTAGAGTAGTTTTGCCACACCCTACAGGACCAACTATAGCAATAAGTTCTCCTGGATTGATTTTGAAATTTAATCCATTTAATGAGCTGAAGTTTGATCCCTCGTATCTTATTTTTAAATCTTTAGCCTCAATAAATCCTTTTACTTTTTTCTTTAGAAATTTGGATTTTGGTTTATCTACAATTTTTGGCCTGTTTTGAAATATTTCTTCAACTCTATCTAGACTAACTTGTCCTAATTGAAATGTATTCAAGGTGAATCCTAATAGAGCTGTTGGAAAGACAAGTCTTTCGACAAATAATATCAATGCTACTAGTCCACCAATCGTTATAAATCCATTTTTTAATTGGAAGGTGCCTAAACTTAAAAGAATTAATAATGAAATAGAAGAAATACCTTGTAATAGTGGAAATAATATACTTGCTGTTCTTGCAAGTTTTATTGCTGAGTTGCGATAAATTTTATTGTAAATATTAAATTCTTTCTTTTCTGCATCTTCTTGTGCATAAATTTTTATAGCGCTTATTCCTGATAAATCTTCTTGAATTAAATCGCTTAGTTTGGAAAGTGATTCTTGCTGAATTTTTCTTTGATTTACCATTCTACCCCCAAATAAACTAACTATTACTAGGATCAGTGGAAATATCATTAAAGCTGCAATTGTTAAAGTTTTATTAATCGATAACATTGATGGAATTGTCAGCGAATAGGCAAGGATGATATTACATAAACTTAAAACTGTAAAACCTAAAAGTCTTCTGATGTTTTCGACATCGCTAGTCGCCCTGCTAATAATATCTCCACTTCCTTTTTTTTGAATCCAATCTGGATCTTGAATTAGTAAATGGTCAAAAAGTTTTTGGCGAAGATGGACTTCAACTTTTCTTCCTATACCAAATACAATTTGTCTCGAAAATAACCTTATGAGACCCATACAAGTAGCTAAAAACATTAACCAAAATGATTTAGATATAACAAATTTGGATGAAAATCCATCCTTCAATTGATCAATTATGTTTTTAACTTCTAATGGAATTAAAACACTTAGAATATTTACTAATAGGAGTGCAATTCCTCCATAAAAGAATTCTTTTTTATACGGCTTGAGATACTTTATTAAGACTTTTAATTTGAGATTCTTCATTTAATATTTCCCATAAGATTAAGATAATGTTTCATTTTAGAATATGTGAGCTAGTTTTATTAATGATTAAGTATTTATTATGAGCAATGAGCAAACTCATCCACTGCATGCTACTGATAAAAATATTATAGATTCTTTAATTATTAAAGAGACTCCAGATGATTTTGATTTAATCAATTTAGCTAGATTAATTAATCGTTATGATAATTTCCCTGGTGAAGTTGAAATGAAGGAAGACATAAAAAAGACACTAAAATTTTGGAATATTTCACAAGATAATCTTTTTTCACTGACTAAAGATTTATGGTCAAAGAATTTTAGACCCTCTAATACCACCAAAGATTTAATAGGTTCTGGTTTTGATACTTCTAACTAAACTATTAATCATTATTTTATCTAGTCAAAAATGTCTAACAATAAAACAAATTCAGAAATTCTAGATCAATTACTTTCTGGACAAAATCTTGATGATGAAACTTCAAGAGCTTTGATGAAAAGGTGGCTAAATGATGAAATATTAGATGTTCAAACAGGTGCTCTTTTGAGTGCATTTAGAACTAAAGGTGCTACTGGGATTGAATTATCCTCTATGGCAGAAGTATTACTTAATGCTTGTGAATTGCCCGCAGATCGTCCTGATTCCTTTATGGTTGATACCTGTGGAACTGGCGGAGATGGAGCAAATACTTTTAATATTTCAACTGCTGTTGCTTTTGTCGCATCATCATGTGGTGTAAATATTGCAAAACACGGAAATAAAAGTGCTAGTGGAAAAGTTGGATCTGCAGATGTTTTGTTAAAACTTGGTATCAATCTAAACTCTTCTTTAGAAAAGGTAATTTCTTCAGTTGATGATATTGGGATAACTTTTCTATTTGCACCTATATGGCATAAATCTTTAATTAAATTAGCTCCTTTAAGAAAAGCTCTTGGTATTAGAACAGTCTTTAATCAATTAGGACCATTAGTAAATCCTTTAAGACCTAATGCTCAAGTTTTAGGAGTTGCCTCTGAAGACTTGCTTAATCCGATGGCTTCTGCTTTAGGCAGAATGGGCATGGATAGGGCAATAGTTGTTCATGGTTATGGGGGTTTGGACGAGGCTTCTTTAGAAGGAGATAATAAAATCATATTTGTAGATAATGGAAAGATAAAACATTCAAAAATAAATGTTTCTGATTTTACTTACCAAAATACTTCTAATAATGATTTAATCGTATCAAGTACAGAATCTTATGAAGACATATTGGAATCGGTTTTAAATGGTTCTGGTAAAAAGGCTCATATGGATGTTGTAGCTTTAAATACTGCATTAGTACTTTGGGCCGCAGGAATTGAGAATGATATTGGGAAAGGATTTAATAAAGCGTTGTTTTCTATGAGTAAAGCAAAACCTTGGGGTAAATTCTTAGCCTTGAAAGCCTATCTTGAATCTTAGTAAAAATTTAATATTTAATGAATCATCCTTTTAAGAAAAACGCGAAACTTGTATTGAGTAACGGGCTAATTTTTTCTGGTTATTCATTTGGTGCAGTTGGTTCAACTGTTGGTGAAATTGTCTTTAATACTGGAATGACTGGTTATCAGGAAGTTATAACTGACCCAAGTTATTTTGGACAGATCCTTACTTTTACTTACCCAGAGATAGGAAACACAGGAATGAATTTTGAAGATTTAGAATCGGACAATTCTGTTAATGGTTTAATTGTTCGTAATTACTCAAGCAATAATTCTAATTGGAGATCTAAATTAAACTTTAGTGAATGGCTAGTTAATAATAATGTTGTTGGTATTTATGGCGTTGATACCAGAGCACTGGTTAAAATTTTAAGATCGAATGGATCGATGAATGGACTTATAACCTCAGAAGAAAATGATCTTGATACTTGTCTTAAGATTATTTCAAATGCGCCTAATATGAAGGGTCTAAATTTAGCAAAAGAAGTTTCTACAAAGAATAATTATTTATGGAAAGAAACTACAATTACTGATTTTGATGTAAGAGAAAGATTTTCTAATAATAAAAAAAAATTAAAAATCGTCGCAATTGATTTTGGTATTAAAAGATCAATTTTAAATAGACTAGTTTCCCATGGATGTGAAGTATTGGTTTTACCCTCAAATTCTTCTTTTGAAGATGTTTTAGGTCATGAACCTAATGGAATATTTTTTTCAAATGGCCCGGGTGATCCATCTTCTGTTTTTGATGGAATTAAATTAGCTAAATCTCTAATTAATTATGGAAAAATTCCAATGTTTGGTATTTGTCTTGGTCATCAAATTTTTGGATTAGCGTTAGGAGGTAAAACCTATAAATTGCCCTTTGGACACCGTGGATTAAATCATCCTTGCGGTTTGAATAATAATGTTGAAATAACAAGTCAGAATCATGGTTTTGCTATAGATCCAAACTCATTATCAAATAAGTCTGTTGAAATAACTCACTATAATCTTAATGATAGAACCGTAGCTGGATTGCAACTTATAAACAAGCCTATATTTAGTGTTCAATATCATCCAGAAGCAGCTCCAGGTCCTCATGACTCAGATTACTTATTTGAAAAATTTGTTTCTCTAATGTTAGAAAAATGTTGACATCTTGATTTTTTTTGATTTGATAATTACATTTAATACATTATTTTTTTTTGGAGGGACCAAATCATAGAAGATTTCCAAAAGCTCACTGTTTCTCTAAGAGGGAACATCGATGTAAATGCAAATTTTATTGTTTTTACTTTTAAAGGGCAACTAGATGCATTTTCTGAAAAGCAATTTAAAACTTTTATTACTAATACCTTAAAAACAAATCCATTGTCATTAGTTATTGACTTAAGCAAAATCGATTTTGTGGATTCTTCAGGTTTAGGAGCTCTTGTTCAAACTTCTAAAGAATGCAAAAAACTTAAACTTGGGTTTTCCGTGGTTGGAAATTCTAGAGTTGCTCAAACTATAAAACTTGTTCGGTTAGGAGATTTTCTTAATTTAAAAGGTACTGTTGAAGAGGCTTTACTCTATTTGAAGAATTGAATTATTGGCTTAAAAATCTTATACCTCACGGTTCCCCTGAAGAGATAGGAGTTATTCAGCTTGCATGGCTTGGAGATTCTGTATGGGAGTTACATCAAAGATTACGGTATGTTCAGATTCCGCTAAAATCTAGGGAACTTCATCTTTCTGTTGTAAATGAAGTTAAAGCTCAAGCACAATCAAAATCATTGGATGATATTGAACATTTGTTAAATGCATTCGAAATTAATTTAATAAGGCGTGCTAGAAATAAAACAAGAAGATTTCCAAAATCATCAAATCCTGTCATATATTCAAGAGCAACAGGTTTTGAGACTTTAATTGGTTGGTTATTTTTAAAAGATCCAAAGAGATTGTCTAAAATTTTTGAATACCTAGAGTGTAAATAAGCAAATAAATTTATGAAAGACTTTTCCCAAAAAAATTATTCTAAAAAAAATAATGATAAAGATGCTAGAAGATCACAATCAAAAAATGACTATAAATCAAATAGTTATCAATCAGATAGATTCAAATCTATTAAAAATAATACTTATGAAAGAAATAATTTTAAAAAAAAAGATGATATTAAAAGCGATAAACAAAGTAATTTAAAATCAAAGGAAAAACTTAGAAATAGTTTTAATCAACAAAAAGGAAGATTTTCCTCCGCTAATCACAATACAAAACATAATACTGAGAAGGGTCCCATAAATTTTCAATTAAAAATTAAAGAAAAAGATTTTGATGACTGGATATGGGGGAAGCATTCTGTATTTGCTGCTTTAAATAGTGAAAGACCTATTAATAGAATTTGGTGTACTTCCGAAATATTTTCTTCAGAAAAATTCTTTTTATTATTAAAAGATCTTAAGACTAAAGGTGTTTTAATTGAAGAGGTTTCTTGGTCTAGAATTTCTCAATTAACATATGGCGCTGTCCATCAAGGAGTTGCCTTACAGTTAGCTTCTTCACAGACTTTATCATTAGATAAATTAATTAAAGTATCAAAAGTTAATTCTAATAACCCTATTTTTGTCGCATTGGATGGCATAACTGATCCTCATAATTTAGGTGCCATTATTAGATCAGCAGAGGCTTTTGATTGTAAAGGTATTATTATTCCACAAAGAAGATCTGCAGGCTTAACTGGAACTGTTGCAAAAGTTGCTGCTGGAGCCTTAGAGCATATACCTGTAAGCAGGGTTGTAAATCTAAATAGAGCAATAGATGAATTAAAGAAAAATGGGTTTCTAATTCTTGGATTATCAGGTGATGGGCAAGTCCCCATCTCTGAATTTGTTCAAAAGGCCCCACTAGTAGTAGTAGTTGGAGCAGAAAATAAAGGTATCTCTTTGCTTACTCAAAAAAAATGTGATTATTTGCTTAAAATCCCTCTTAAAGGAAAAACATCTAGTTTAAATGCTTCTGTTGCAGCAGCTATTTCGTTATGTTATTTATCACAAAAATAGTTTTTAGGAAAATTTATCAAAAAAGATGTATTTAATTATATTGTTATTTCAATATATTTAATTATTTAATATTTATTTTATTGAATAAACACCTAATAATTGTATACAATTTAACAAGAATTACTGGTCTTTAATGGTAGACCAAAAAATTGATTAGAAATTTTGGTAACAAACTTGGTTTAGCCTGGTGGGCAAAAGTTGATACAGATAACCCATCTGCAACTTATTGGTATGGTCCATTTCTCACAAAACGAAATTTAATCGAAAATTTAGATAATTTCCTTAATGATCTTTCTGAAGAGGGGTCGATCAATATAAAGCATAGTATTGTTAGATGTAGGAGAGAAGAGCCGTTAACTGTTTGATAATTAAACTAATCTAGAATCTTCAACTTGATATGAATTTTAATTCTTTTAGAAAGGAAATTAATAGTAAAAAAGCTTCAGTAAATGAATTAGTAAATGAATTCTTTTTGAAAATTGACTCTCTAAATCCAAAAATAAACGCTTATACCTCTTTAACAAAACAAATAGCAAAATCTCAATCTGAACAAATAGATAAATTAATAAGCAATAATCAACAACTCCCACCTCTCGCAGGATTACCTATTGCTATAAAAGATAACATTTGCACAAAAGGTGTTGTGACCTCTTGTTCAAGTAAAATGCTAAAAGATTTTGTTGCTCCATACGAGTCTTCTGTATCAAGTAAATTATGGAAATCAGGTTGCATTTGCTTAGGGAAAACTAATTTAGATGAATTCGCTATGGGAAGCTCAACTGAGACTTCTGCATTTGGTACAACATCAAATCCTTGGGATTTAAATAGGGTCCCTGGTGGAAGTTCTGGTGGTAGCGCTGCTTCAGTAGCTGCTGGTTTGTGTTTGGCTGCTATTGGTTCCGATACTGGTGGATCGATTAGACAGCCAGCATCTTTTTGTGGAGTAGTAGGTCTAAAACCAACTTACGGAAGGGTTAGTCGATGGGGATTAATTGCGTTCGCAAGTTCTCTAGATCAAATAGGTCCGATTACAAATACTGTTTCTGATGCTGCTGAAATTCTTTATTCTATCTCTGGTAAGGATCCTTTTGATTCGACTTGTCTTGATAAGCCTGTGCCTAATTATTTATCAGATTTAGATAAATCTATCAATGGTATAAAAATAGGAATTATTGAAGAATGCTTTAATCATCCGGGTCTTGATCCAGAAGTTAGGGATTCTGTACTATCTGGTGTAGAGAGATTCAGAAGTTTGGGCGCTGAAATTTATAATATAGAATGTCCAAGATTTAATGACGGAATTGCAACTTATTATGTAATTGCTCCATGTGAGGCCTCAGCTAATTTGGCAAGATATGACGGCGTTAAGTATGGATATAGATCTGATAGGGACTCTGATTTAATAGAAATGACTTCAAGGAGTAGAGCTGAAGGGTTTGGAGACGAAGTTCAAAGAAGAATTTTAATTGGCACTTATGCTTTATCTGCCGGATATAGTGATGCTTACTATAAGAAAGCCCAGCGAGTAAGAACGTTAATTAGAAAAGATTTTGATAATGCCTTTAACAAAGTAGATGTCTTACTTACACCCACATGTCCTACTACTGCCTTTTTAAAAGGTGATTTTATAAATGATCCTTTGTCCATGTATTTGTCAGATCTACTAACTGTTCCTGCTAATCTTGCAGGACTTCCAGCTATTAGTATTCCATGTGGATTCGATAAAAAGGGCTTGCCTATAGGTCTTCAATTAATAGGAAATGTTTTGGAGGAGCATCGAATATTGAACGTAGCAAATATATTTGAAAAGGATGCTGAAGTTATAAAAAACAAACCTATAATTGAAATTTGAATTAATAATTAATTTTATGTCTAAATTATAGAATTTTTTAAAATATTCTCTATCTTATAAAATATAAATGCGTTACTTATGGGATTTGTTCCACTTCATAATCATAGCGATTTTAGTCTTCTGGATGGAGCAAGTCAAGTTTCGAAGATAGTTGATAGGGCTTCTGAACTTGGTATGAATGCAATAGCTTTAACCGATCACGGAGTAATGTATGGTGTTCTTGATTTAGTAAAAAAATGCAAAGAAAAAGGTATAAAACCAATTATTGGAAATGAAATGTATATCATCAATGGTTCCATTGATGATCCTCAGCCTAAGAAAGAAAAGAGATACCATTTGGTAGTTTTAGCTAAAAATCATACTGGTTATAAAAATCTTGTAAAATTAACAACTATTAGTCATCTTAATGGGATGAGGGGTCGAGGTATCTTTTCCAGACCATGTATTGATAAATCTCTTTTAGAGAAATATAAAGAAGGGCTAATTGTTTCAACAGCATGTTTAGGTGGCGAAATTCCCCAAGCAATACTAAAAGGGAGGATCGATATTGCTGAAAATATTGCTATTTGGTATAAAAAATTATTAGGAAATGATTTTTATCTAGAAATACAAGATCATGGTTCTTTAGAAGATAGGATTGTAAATGTTGAAATAATAAAAATCGGTAAGAAAAACCAAATCAAAGTTATTGCCACTAATGATGCGCATTACATTTCTAATATGGATGTTGAAGCACATGATGCATTACTTTGCGTCCTTACGGGGAAATTAATAAGTGATGAGAAGAGATTGAGATATACAGGAACAGAATATATTAAAAGTGAGAGTGAAATGCTTAGACTTTTTAATGATCACATTGATAATGAATCTGTTAAGGAAGCTATAAATAATACAGTTGAGGTTTCCCAAAAGATTGAGGAATTTGAATTGTTTGGGACATATAGAATGCCTAAATTCCCATTGAAAGAAGGAAATGACTCCTTATCTTTTTTGAGGAAAATATCTTGTGAGGGTCTTTTAAAAAGACTTAACAAAAAATATCTTGATGAAGTTGATGAGATTTATACAAAAAGATTATCTTCAGAATTAAAAATAATTAACGATATGGGCTTCCCAGATTATTTCTTAGTTGTTTGGGATTATATAAAATTTGCAAGAGATAATTCAATACCTGTTGGTCCTGGGAGAGGCTCTGCTGCAGGTTCACTAGTAGCATATGCTCTTCAAATTACAAATATTGATCCTGTCAAGCATGGATTGTTATTTGAGAGATTCTTAAACCCAGCACGAAAGTCTATGCCTGATATTGATACGGATTTTTGTATTGATAGGAGAAATGAAGTTATTGATTATGTCTCAGATAGATACGGCGAAGATAAAGTCGCTCAAATAATTACTTTTAATAAAATGACGTCTAAAGCTGTGTTAAAAGATGTTGCCAGAGTTCTAGATATTCCTTATGGAGAATCGGATAAGTTGGCTAAGTTAATACCAGTTGTAAGAGGAAAACCCTATAAGCTTATTGAAATGATTGATAAAAAATCTCCTAGTCCTGAATTTAGGGATAAATATTTAAAAGATAGTAAAGTAAAAAGATGGGTTGATTTAGCATTAAGAATTGA
>MDTB01186619.1_pt1 | contig 10658 bp, 9 predicted proteins | sample 811161 | NCBI WGS metagenome assembly MDTB01 (sample SAMN05326650, study PRJNA326480) | marine metagenome | isolation source: seawater | place: Mediterranean Sea | collected 2009 | reverse complement strand
GCCTTTACTGTGGTTTCATTGTTGAAAAGATCAACACCCAAGTGTGTACCAAACAATTGGTATGCAAGGTTTCTCAAGAAATCCTCTGAAAGAGTATCATTAGCAACATAGGCACCATTGGCAATGCTAATGGAGCCGTTTTCGGCGTCCAAATCGTTAGCCATAGTGCTCCATTGGGATACATCAACATAGTACAATACATCGTCTGTACCGGCTGTGGCGATATCAACATCGGTTTTGTAGTAAAATGTGTTTTGTAGAGTTGTTGCACTAACATCAACAACTAATACTGTGGCAGATACATCACCTAGAACAGTACTAGATGTAGGTATGGTTGCAGAAGAGGCGTCAATAGACTCACTAAGGTGATTAGAGAAGAAGATGTCAACGGTAGACATTATAATATATACAAATATAACATTTTGTCATAAAAAAATCATTATTCATATTTTTAAAAATATATAATTTATTTATTGTTATATAACTGCTCTATTTCTAATACAAATGAGAAATCATTTTTATTAATATTTAATACATCCCCAAATCTATCTATCACCTTAATATGTAGTTTATCTAATTTTGTAGGACCAAAATATACGCGTTTTTTGAACTTTAAATCGGAACTATCGTCTATAACAATTGTATTTTGTCCAGAGGTCAATGTAATTCTTGCTAAAATATTATTTCCTAAATAAGAATTTCCAAAAGAAGAAATAATAGTATCGGAAACAAAATTATTTTGGTAGTCATCTACACACAAGAATATATATTGTAATATAGATGATCCATAAGATGATTCGCTCTCTAAATAAGCTTCGTAACTGAGTAGTGCATTTGTACTTATTATGTCATCATAAACATTTGTTTTATATATTGTGTATAAAGGTTTTCTGAATCCCATATTCCATCCTGCCGTTTTATATAAAGGAAGACCTTTTATTGAAAAATCCAATGTAAAATAAAACATGTTGGTTGTAGTATTACCGTAATATGGATTAACTCCATTGACATCTTCACTATGTACGGCTCTAAAAACGGAATGCGTATTGATTTCATTAACAGAATAATTAATAAAATTAAGTCCTCCACCTGTGTTTACAAAGTAATTATTCAATGTTTCAGAAAAATTAGGAGCAATATAATTACCATCAGGGATTGTTATAATATAAGATTCGTCATATATATTATTGAAATCTAGTGTTCCAGTAATGTCAACTGTTGGTATATTATAACAATTGATAGTGAAAGTATTGGACTTTTGTTCACTGGAAAAAGAGTAAAACATGTTTGGAAATTCAAACGATGTTAATTTTATGGACAATACATTATTCATGGGTTCCTTCATTGAAAATACAAAGTTGGTCGCATTGGTTTTATCATAATTATCACGAAACAATGAATCAATATTTACAGATCTCGTTACAGTTTGTATATCGTTTGGATTTATATTTCTATTCATTTTATTATTCATATTCATATTGTGTATTAAATCATAGTTATTAAAATTCATATATGTACCCTTATATTAATATATAATAAGAAATAATATTTATATATTTATACTCTTTGAGCAAAATATCCTAATAAATCAGGATCAAAAACACCGTTAGTAGGATATCCATATGCTTTTATATATTCTATGTATTCTTGATTTACATGAACAGATGAGATTGAAAAATTATGTTCGCCAAATAAATATGTACTTGCAGAGTTTCGTAACTGATTTATGTATGCATTTAATTTATCTGGATCATTAAGAGTCTCTACTTCAGCCTTTAAATGAATATTATTCTGTGTAATGATTTGGTAATCTTGATATACAGATATATTTGTATAAATTGTCACCATCAGTTTCAGTGCATTTTGGCGTATAACTTCTTCTTCGCTTTTACCACCTTGTTTCAATCCGTATAGAATTTTTGAGTAGCGCGTGTAAAGGTCCAATGTAAATTCATTTGTTAATGATTCTAAATCTCCTATGGAATATAAATTGGAATAATAGATCAATTCAATCATTATACGTTTTAATACAGGGTTTATTAGTACATTACTGGAATTAAATACACTACTATTTTGTGATACTGTATTATTCACAAATAATGCTTTTGTACCTAATCTATTTTTTGACATGTAAAAAAAATAATTATATATTGAATAATTATTTTTTAATTCTATATTTTATCAATTTTGTTACTGATATCAGCAACTAATGATACGTCATTGCTACCTAGCCATATATTTAAATTCGGAGAAGTTAGAAAAATGAAAAAGACAAAAAGTAAAAGAAAATCCAAAAATAAAACAATTAAAAGAAGTAAATAAATACTCACTATATGTTTATTGAATGGCTAATTTTAATCATATAATAGGTTATTAACAATAAAAGTAATTATACTGAATAATTATTTTTAATTTTTATATTTTATCATTTTTGTTGTTAGCACTACTACGCTAGTTATTTTTTATATTATTTCGGTTTGGGATAATTAAAAATTAAAAAAATTGATTATCTTTTTAAGAATTTCAAGATAGACATATATCATTCATTATTATGTATTCAGAAGAAATTATATCTGTTTGTGCTTTAGAAAAGTGTAAATCTAAATGTATAAACGAGACAAAATATTGTATCAAACACCAAATCAATGTATTCCTTGACGAAACAAAGGCATTGAATAAGCGACCGTGTGCGAATTATATTCGAAAGTGTCGTTCACAGTTGGATGAGTCATACACAAAAAAGAGGTGTGAAGATTGTCTAAAAAACGAAAGAATAAAAGATAAGAGACGGCGTGGTTTAGCAGTAGATACCACCGTCACTGAAAATAACACAAAACTTTGCTCAAAATGTAATACGGAAAAGGATATGGAATGTTTCAAAGGCAAAAAAGGTGGAGTTACAAAAACGTGTGATACTTGTAGGGCTCAAAATAAGAAGCAAGATGCGAAAAGAGACAAAGACCATAGAAATGCAGTGGCACGTATAGCGGAACAAAAACCTGCACGAAAAGAGGTAAAACAGGCTTGGGCTGAAAACAATCACGATAAGGTAGTGTTGAAAAATATGAATTATCGTCAAAGACAAATCGAAAAAGATATTAATGGGTTTCATAAACGTCAGGCGGATAATGCCAAACGCTGGAGGGAAAACAATTCGGAAAAGGTGTGTGTGAATAATACAAAGAAAAGAGAATCTATTGATTTACAATATAATATTTACAAGCGTTCAGCTTATCAACGAAATATAGAATTTTGTTTGAGTTATCCTTTATATGAATCAATTGTGAGTTCTCCATGTGTATATTGTAATGAAGTCCAAGAAAGAGGGTTTAATGGTATTGATCGTGTGGATTCTACTGTTGGATATGTTGAATCTAATTGCCAAAGCTGTTGTCAAATGTGTAACTATATGAAAGGTTGTTGTAGTGTTGATTACTTCTTGAAAAAAATAGAGCACATTTTGACATTTCAAAATAAGACCGATGGAAAATTGTGTTTTGAACTTATGCCGAACTATAAGAGTAGATACTATAGTGATTATCAACGCTCTGCTATTAGAAGAGGAAAATCATTTGAAATATCACGGGAACTGTTTGATAAAGTTCGGCTACAAGATTGTTACATATGCGGAAAACAAAATTCACCTGATCATAAAAACGGTATAGATAGAGTGGATAATTCAAAAGGATATATAGACGGAAACATTAAGTCTTGTTGTTCCGACTGTAATTATCTAAAAAGAAATTATGATTTGGATTTGGTATTTGATAAATTCCAAAGAATATACAAAAATAAAGTTGAATTATTGGAGGTTATGGAAAACACTACAAATAAACATATTGTTATGAATGATGTAAAGTTGTCGAAACAATCTAGACAACAACAATACAAAATGAATCGTCATGATAAAAACAAAAAGTTATTAGAGAAATATTCCAACGAGGAATATAAAATGCGTCGTGCCAAAGAATTGACATTAATGAGGAAACAGAAAAATCAGACATGAATTTCATATGAAATATCTTTGAGGTGATGTAACAATCGCGGCTTCTGTATATCACGATGATATTGCTTGAAAAACTCATCTAATCCCATAGAATCTATATTTTTTTCAGTAAGAAATGGCATTAGATGGCCTGCTCCTATACAAATATGTATATCTTCATTTGTATGACTATATTTCTCATAAAAGTGTAATATATGTTTTGACATTTCATATTCTCTTTCAATCAAAGTGTACTTTATGATAATATCGTTGATATTTTGGTTTGGAAATATTGTTTCGAATATATTGTTAACGATAATTTGTATGAATCTATAGGGTATTTTTGATGGAAGGCCTCCATATAATTTTGCACGTTCACGGATATGTTGTTGCAAGTATTCATGAATATTATTATAATCGGTAATATCGAACTGAATATCTTGAATAAAATATTCAAAACTCTTGTACCAATCTTCATCCTGATATTTTTCTATTTCCATTTCCACGTTGTTTTTAAAAATTAGAACACACAACAAGAAATAAACCAATACGGGGAGTGAATACTTCCCACCGTCCTTCAAAATATCATAATGAACATCACAGGTCAATTGATATAATGTACATAAAGATACATATGGATAATTATTCATAGATTCAAATCCATTTACATATTCCAAACTATTTGGCTCGTATTGTTTACATTCTAATAGTAGAAAAATTTCTTTATTCTCTGCACGTTTTTTAAGAATATTTTTCTGTGTGATATACGGTTCTATATGAACTTCAGGATGAAAAATTATCATTATAAATATTATTAAATAATGAATAATATTTATTTATTTTTTATGATTTATTTTTTATATTTTTGATAAAGTAGATACAAATATTACACTTATGCCCAGCAAAGATCGTCCAAAGCGATGGCAATATTTGAAACGTTGCTGTATGCTACACCAGCCATGCCGCTCATGACACGTAGGACGTTGTAGTTAACAGCGTACACACGGACCTTGGCAGTGTTGGCACCGCTGACAGTTCCAGATGAAAGAACAAGCTGAAGAACAGCGTTATCAATTCTGGAGAAGTTGCATGTTCCAGATGGTTGATGCTCCTCAGGGCGAAGGGCGAAGGAGTAGACGTTGATACCAGTGTCAGGGTTTCTGGTGTGGTGTTGGTAAGGTTGGACAACGTCAAAGTATGATCCCTCACGCTCAGAGAATCGGTCTTGGCCGTTAAGCTGAAGCTTAGCGGTGACGACAGGGTTCTCACCCCAGCAGTGGAGGTCAAGAGCGGTCTCAGCAAGAACGAATGTTCCGGCATCAGATACATTGGATCCACCAGCGGCGGCAAGACCAGCGAAGGCGTTGGTTCCGTTGGCATCAGTGGCACCGGCGGCCTCAAAGACACCACCAGAGATGAAGGCATTGGAGCCAGAAAGCTCATCAGGGGCACCGAAGGCATGGACGGCGTTAGGAAGAGCATCAATGGCATCAGTGTAGTTGAATGGCTGAGCACCAAGAGTCTTGTATAGGGTTGAACCACCGTTCAATGAAGAGCAGTAGTCAACGTTGGCATCAGGCTGTACAACCCAGATGAGCTCCTTGCAAGGGTGGTTGAAGTTGAGCTTGATCTTGTTGGAAGAAGATCCAACAGACTCATCACCAGTGAATTGAAGTTGCTCAAAGAGGTACTCATGAGGGTTCTGGGCCATCTTTCTACGTTCATCGGTATCAAGGAAGATGTAATCAACGTAAAGAGAAGCAGCAACAAGGGATTGTTGGTAGGCTTGGGAGACAGATACTGATGTGTCAGCGGTATGAGTAAGGCTGCTGACAGCCCAGAGACACTCACCAATAGGTCTAAGATCAAGATTGATCTTGACTTCGTGGTATTGAAGGGCAATAAGAGGAAGGGCAAGTCCAGGGTTGCGGCAGTACCAGAATTGAAGAGGAATGTAAAGAGTGGTCTCAGGAAGAGCGTTTCTAGGAGCGCATACTTGGGCAGGTCCTCCGACGGCGGCGCAAGGTCCATTAACATCAGCGAATGTAGGATCAGTGATGTATGTAAGTTGAGTGGTATTACCAATCATCTTGTGGTATCCCTTTTGCTGCTCGGAAGTTAGGGTAAGTTGGTTCCAGATGTGCATCCAGTCACCGTATTGTCTGTCTATTCTCTGACCTCCAATTTCAATCTCAACCTGGGAGACAAGTTGCTCTCCAGGGAAATCAAGCCATCTGGCATATACAGGATCAGTTTGTCCATTGACATTCTGGTTGATCTCAGGAAGAGTTACCTGAAGGTAAGTTCGGTAAGCAAGATCACCGTTTCTGGAGATAGTGCAAGAAATGCGCTTTCCGAAGTCGGCTTGTCCGTTGAATGTCTGTTCAATGGATTCCATGGCAAAGTTTGTGTGCCTTCTGTAAGATACCTTCCAGAAGGTGATTTCAGGAGTTCCAGTAAGGAATACGTCTTGAGCCCCGTAGGCTACCAATTGCATCAAAGCGCCACCCATTTTGAGTTATATACTACCTAAAGAAAATAATTTCAGAAAAAAACGTTTAATTAAATTAAAATTATATTTTAAATACTTTCCCATTTTTTCTTATAAATTCTTCTAAATACTTCTCCTCATAAACTTCCTTCTTATTTTCATGCTTCTTTGTAAATATATAACTTGAACCATTCTTTTTTATCTTCCAATCGTCATTCAATGCGTTCATTATAAAGCACATCTTATAGAATTCATTCTTGTCTATTGTCACATTTTCCATTTATTATATTTCATTATTTTTTTACAAGTATTTTAACCACAAAAACACTTATAGAGACATTCATAATTAAATTATGAAAAAAATACAAAATATTGATAAAACACATAGTGAGTTTTTAGATAATTTTGACAAAAATGAAAATATTGAATTACCTAAACTTTTACATAGAAAAAAAGATTTATTGAATAAATTAAAAGATATTACTTTGAAAATTGATGAAAAAATGTCTTTGAAAGATGAAATCAAAAGCATCAATAATCAAATCAAATCCATTAAGAGTGAAAAAAAGAATTACTTTCTTGATAATTCTAAACACTTATTTCACTATTTTGAAGAAAAAAAAAATATATCTAATGGTACATCCACTAGTAATGTCAACATGTTGAATTCCTTTTTCAAAATTAAAACAAATGAAGACAATATCAAGAAACCTGATATGTCTAAACAAGCTATTATCCAATATTGGAAAAATGTACACAATGAAATTACTAATTTACAAGACTTTATCAACAATAGCAACATGTGTCACATTTGTTTGGATGGCGAAATGATTCCACAAGAAGATGATGGTATTATTATTTGTAATAATCCTAAATGTGGACAATTTGTAACTCATATTATGGACAGCTCTAAACCCAATAATAAAGAACCTCCACACGAAGTTTCATATACTTCATATATTCGCTTAAACCATTTCAAAGAAATATTATCACAATTTCAGGCAAAAGAAACCACACAAATACCTGAACAGGTCATTGAAAATATCAAAAATAGAATAAAAAAAGAGCGTATTAAAGACTTACATAAAGAACTGACATATAGTAAAATGCGCGAAATTCTAAGGAAATTAGGTTATAATAAATATTTTGAACATATTCAATATATTAATTCATTGTTTGGTATAAGACCACCTATTATGAGTGAAGAATTACATGAAACATTGTGTGTGCTCTTTATTGAGATTCAAAAACCATGGGCCATTCATTGTCCTGCAAATAGGACCAATTTCTTTAATTATACATATACATTGTATCAATTATGTGTGTTGTTAGATCAAACACAATATCTACCTTATATTCCTCTTATGAAAGATCGTGAGAAACAATTAGAACAAGATCAAATTTGGAAAAAAGTGTGTGAAGAATTAGACTGGGTCTATTACCCCACAGTATAATACAAACATTGAAAATATATTTTGTATTATACAATTGTACAATATATTATACAATGCCACATAACGTAGTAAAAGACTCACAACGCGTTATGGCGGAAGCCGATGGTGTGTTAATTATTGCCGGAGCAGGAATGAGCGTTGATTCTGGAATTTTCACATACAGAGGTCAAAATGGTATTTGGAACAAATCTATACAAATTGGTAATCATTTTTATAGATATGATGAAATATCCAGTTTGGAAATGTGGAAAGAATTTCCTAATCTTGCGTGGGGATTCAAAGCTAATTTCTATAATATGATGCAGGAATGTTCACCACATGAAGGTTATTATAAATTATTGAATTACCTTCTACATGTTAAAAACAACAATTATTTCGTTTGCACATCAAATATTGATAATTACTTTGAAAGAGCCGGATTTGATAAAGATAAAATTTATGAAGTTCACGGCACTATGAAATATTTACAATGTATGGATAAGAAGTGTGCTGCTAGACATGGTGTTGTTGAAATGGATAGGTCCAAAACTCCTGTATTTGATGAAACTACATTAATTGCTTCTTCCATGCCTTCTTGTATGCATTGTTCTAATATATTAAGACCCAATGTCAGCATGTTCGGTGATTTTGATTTCTATGGAAAACCATATGAATTTGCCAAAAGAAAAATGGAATTATGGCTTCAAGAAAATGAGAAAAATAATAATAAAATTGTTATATTAGAAATTGGTTGTGGTATTAATCCACACTCATTAAGAATGAATAATGGAAAAATGTTAAGTGGCGAATGGAAATTACCGAAAATTAACTTACCTATTAAAATGATTCGGCTTAATCCGGAAAATGAATCTCAAACCAATGATTGTCTCCATCTTAACATGGGTGCGAATCAAGGCATACAACTAATCTGTAGGGCGTCTACTTCATCCCAGAGTTTCAAAACCTTATCAGCATAAAGTACTTCGCGACCCGTCCATCCTGCCAATATTGCTCCACGATATAGATTCTCCGGCATAATACTATCATTATATCCAGCTGTTTGTACTGTGAAACAGCTCATTTTTGGATTTATCCTTTTTCTATAGTCCTCCAATAGTCTCAATAAATCAATATAATTAATGTTAGAATAACGACTTCTTGATATTCCAAATCCAAGTTTTCCTATTTCTATGTCGTTACCATATAATCCACCATGACCCGCTTGCATATCAGAATAGCAAAAGAAGTGGTCAAACCTATATTTCTCTGGATTTTCCATGGAACGCTTATAGAACAACCATAATCCATTTTCCGTAGCACCACCAACATTTGCTCCTCTCATACCAGCTAATTGATTTATTTCATCATATTGTTGTAATATTGTCTTTGACTTATCTACTTCATATTCCAACAATCTATCCCCAAACAAACCAATCATACCACGTCCACTACACGCATTTGCTGTTATTATCGCTGATAAATTACCAATATCTGCCACAGTTGTAGAACCATACTCTGATGTAAAAGCACCATGAGCACTGCCACTATTATCCGAAAGCACTACAACGTCACCCTCCAATTTTGGAAAATTATCTATTGACAATTGTATACAGTCTTCCAATGCCTTTATCATTATTGCTAAGTCACGCTTTCTCAATGGCTTTATATAATATGGATTAGCATTTGGATTCTTGGTTTTAGCTTTCATAGATTTACTGCTTCCCTTTAAGGCCTTGTATGCAGTTATATAATGAAACGGATACAACTTTCCATATTTAACACCACGCTTCATCATTTCACAATAACGTTCAATGTGTTCTTCGTTTCGCACTTCATTTGCAAATCCACGCAAATTATGAACACATGCTTTGTGTGGCATATTCCATTCCATGAGCTCAATTGTCTGAAGCCAATTGTTTCCTTCTGCCTTCAGTGTTTCCCACTTCTTATCCTTACTATCTACTATTACTTTACCATATTCCATGAGCTCTCCTAAAACCACATTCGGACGAGGATGACTAATACGCGCACTATCAATCACATTCTTTCTGTATTTTTCTGCCTGATAAGGTGTTATTTTATCCAACCTCTGACACATTGTGCGTTTTAAAAACGATGGAAATTTCGTCTTGCTACCATCATGTAGACTCTTCCATGCATCCAACAAAGTAATCATATCTCCTGGTATCAAAAACATCTCTTCTACCAAGTTGCGAAAATACATCGGATATTCATTGTTGAAATCAACACGTTTTGCATGCTGGGCTGCCAATGCAATCACTAATGCTGGACCTGTGCGAAAATACTCATTTACACGTGCGTGCCTTGCCAAATCAATAGTTCCCTTAAAATCTGCATCCAATGCTTCATTTACTGATTCATAAAATATCTTCAATCTTGACTTTGTCAAATGCTCCGGGATAGTAATATACTTTGAAATGTGTTGTATTATTTCCTCCGTTAATTCATTTGTTTTTCCACGTTTTTCTGATTTTTGATAATAAGAAGGTTCTTTTATATAACATGAGGTTAATGTCAAACGTAATTTCAATAATGGATTGTTAGGAAAGTAAGATTCACCAAACATGAAATTTTCGTGCATTGTAGTCGTCATAGTTATCAAGTACTATATGCTTTATAATGCAAAGCCTTTAAATCATTTCAATTTTTTAAATTACAATCATTATATAATAATATGAAAATTATTATATATTTGAAAAACACATGAAGTGTTGAATAAAAAAATTTG
>MDTB01059348.1_pt1 | contig 10658 bp, 20 predicted proteins | sample 811161 | NCBI WGS metagenome assembly MDTB01 (sample SAMN05326650, study PRJNA326480) | marine metagenome | isolation source: seawater | place: Mediterranean Sea | collected 2009 | reverse complement strand
TGACTCTTATCCGTACATTTTGAAACTCGACTCTGCGAGTGGGAACATTTTTATTTGATTGATTTAACATAAGTATAATGTACCAAACTTTTTGGCAAAAGTCAAGAACTTTTTTCACTTTTTTTTCAATGTAAGCCGCTGATTATCAAAGACTTAGCTGAAATCGGCGGGCGATTTTTGACTCAAAAATCATGTTGGGCGTGATAGCCGTAGTCGATGTCCTCCGACTCCTCGAAGTCTAGAAGGGCAACCCTATCCTGCAAGTCGCCGATCTCGTTGCGAATAGCAACCTTGTCGGCTATGGTGAGAACGCAATCTTTCAGCGTTTCGTGAAGGATGGAAATTTCTTTTAGCATTTCTGATTTAGTCATACATAAAACATAATCGAAAAACAATGAAAAGTCAAGAAAAACATTAAACTAATTTACTGCACAATTCTATTTCGCCCGCCGATTTCGTGCCAAAACTTTTTTTCTAATTTTATCATTTTTTTCTTGCAATTCTCTGAGATTCTGTCACTATTATATACATGAACAAAAACACTACAAAACTAATCAACTCAAAGTGGGAAGCCATAGGCAACGCCCAAAGCATTATGAATAAAACAAGAAACGACTTGTTTGACGATGTCGCTCTAGCCTTGTCTCGCATAGAGGGAAAGTTATCTTTCCTTAATTCTGAAAGTCTTGATGGAGGGTCTCGCATTGAAGGTGGTCATTCTCAGCAAGTCGCAAAAGATGTTCAAGAAGAAGTCTCTCAGACTCGCAAGGCATTGGATAAGATTTTTGTTGAGTTGACTGACGGCAAGAATTCGCTTTTCAATTCTTAACATTTTCTTGTTGACTTTACGCAAAAACTCATTATATTAGTATTATGATTACATTACAAGACCTAGAATTCACTCCACATCCACACATTCCTCAAGGGCAAGTTGCCAAGAAGGAATTACCTAATGGGATTTTTCTTTCAATTATTACGGGCGAAACCGCTTATCAAAGCGATGGCACTTATGAAGTCGCAATGTTTTGGCAAGGCGAGTTTATTAGGCTTGGAGCTTATGACGATGTACTTGGTTACCAAACTGAGGGCGACATCAATGATCTGATAAAGCTATCTCAAGAAGATTTAGCTTCGTTTCTCCAAAAGTCCGCAGACAAGAAAGAGCTTGAGAAAAAGCTTTATTCCTAAGATGGTTGGGGCATTTATTATTGGAACTCTAATCATGCTAGTTTGTAAAGAATTCGCAAATTGGTAGTTGACAAAACAAAGAATTAAAACTAGGATACAGATATGCTTACAGAACAAATTGATCACAAACTTATTCAAGATTCACTTAACTCTAGCGATACAAAGGGCAAAAGCCATCATGGCTATAGCTTTGAGGATTTTGTTATTCTCGCATTTGGGTTTACCGAAGCAGATGGATCTCCTTATAGAGATCATCGACAAGGAGGCACGGCAAAATGGGGTCAACCTTTCGATGTACCTCAAGAGGTTGTGGCTCGTAACCCAATCATTCCCGAAGAGTATAAACTTCCTTGGTCAATCAAGGCGGTTGCCAAAGGTGGCTCTATCGGTTTGGGTACTGCAAGAAAGCAACATGACGCTTGGACTAAGACAGGCATGGTTCAAGTTACCGCAGTATATTCCAAGGAAAACGGCAAGAAAGTTTTAGAGCATTTTTCTATTAAGGTAATCAAGCCAAGCAATTCCTACTTCGGCAACTTGACTAAAAAGCTAGTCGATAGTCTTGACCCCGTATCCAACGGATCATCTAAGGATGGAACATATAACCGCAAGCAATTCGAGCAAGAGGTTTCGAGCATAAATCGCTCTCGTTCGGGAGTGATCGGACTTCGTCCATTGGGTAGGCTCAAAAACCTACAAGCATATATTGGATTTAACGATTACTTCGAACTAGTTGCGTAGCAACAACTTAGGCGATTGGCATGAAAATCGCCCGCCGATTCTGCGTAAACGCTTGAATGATAGTAACTTATGAAAATCTATAATCCGCTCATGATAGGATTGTGCAAAAAGATAGTTGAATCTTTTTTCACTTTTTGCTTGCAATTTCGGCTCGAGTGTGCTACATTGTATATATGATTAAGAATAAAGATGTAGTAGTAGACCGAAGAGGTCGTATTTTTCAAGTTGTCGATGCAGACTTTCGGACTGACCGACTTGGCAGGCAAATTCTTTGCCGTTTGTATCGCTCGCAAAAGCGTGTTGCGTTCATGCCTTGGCAAGTTAAGAAACATCCATTTTTTTCTTAATTCGATACGATTTTGCTTGCAATTCCATTACTAACATGATACATTACTTATATATGAAAAACAAAAATGATTACCCTCACTTCCTTTCTCCAACTTCCGAGTTTGTTCTTGGTTGTCTTGGTCTTGACGAGTTGAACGAAGAATTTACTCGTACTAGAATAGCCTTGCTTAATGTCGAAAAAGATACCGAAGAGCAAGAGCTTTTGGAAATTCATAGAGATCAGATCAATGAATTTCGCTTAGAATTACTTTGAAAAAAAACCGATTTATTTACGCTTACGCTTGACAGAAACCCATTTATTTGATTGAATACTATTATGACAGAAACACAAAGATTAGAACTTATTGCTAACGCAGTCTCCAAGACTACCAAAAAGGTTGCTCCTCAGTTTGAGGATTTGCTTGCCGATCTTATGTCCGAAAAGCTCGTTGTAGAGCATGGCTTAGTAGAAGCCAAGCAAGAAGACATCGAGGAAGAATTTGTTTCTCTTGATGCAGTCGAGCGTGAAGAAGACGAAGACTTCGACAATGACGAAAACCTTGTTGATATGGAAAATGTCAGCAGTTCTCTCCGTGAGGTTTTCGAATCCTAAACCACCAACAAAAGGAAAATTATGTTCATCCTAAAATCTATTCTCAACCAAGCGGGAGCCGTTTGGACAGTCGAATCTATCGCAATGCGTAAGCGTGAAGCTGAAAAGCTTTATCGTCGCAGAGTCAAGTCGAACGACGGCTCTCGTCGCTACGGTCTTTTTCCCGTCAACGCTTCCAACTAATGAACGGGTGGAAAAATTGGGCTACTTGGAATGTCGCCTTGTGGTTAGGCAACGATGAAAGTTTGTACAAACTTGCTAGGCGTTTTGTACACTACAAAGATCTAGCTAACTATCTAGTAGAATCAGGCACTCTTACCACGCCTGACGGTGCGGGGTACCAAGACCCCGAGCTTGACACCTACGCACTTGACGAATTGCTAATGGACGACTTCTAAAGCTTTGATTATCAAAGACTTGCGGTAAATCGCCCGCCGATTTCATGCCAATTTACATATCAAAAAAAGTTTTTTATATGCTTGACTTTTAGCCAAAACTAGACTACTATATGCTTATGTTAGAACAAAAAATCCACCAACTAGCCTCTACATTAAGAGAATTGAACTCACGCCATATCATTGCGATTAGAGAGGGCAGAAAAGCTCAAGCCAATCAGATTGACCTTGTAAGAAAAGATGTCGAAGAAAAGATTGTTGACTTGCAAGAAAAGCAACAAAGAAAAGTTGCTATTTATGCTTGACTTTTAGCCTTAAAACGATTAGTTTATTATTATGCGAAAACACATTACTAACTTCATAGAGATATTCATTCCGTACCTTTGCGTAGGAATCTTTGGAACTTGCTTGCTTTTAGCTTGCAGTTGCGTTGCGGAATTGATCCAACAACCATATATAACAAAGCAAGATAGCGAGCCTCAGCTTGTTGTTCCATTTGTAAACCCGAAAGTACCTCAGCATGATTGATATGATTGAAAAGATGGAGGCTGATAATCCTTTTGTGATTACATCCATTGACAGAAGGACAATTATCCTTCGTAAGGATTCAGAATATTATGAGCCAAAGAAAAACGACAGAATCTTGTCTATCGCTTGCGTGCTTGCAAACTCAGACAGATTGACAGAGATACAACAAGGAATTTTTGAATTAGACGCATGACTTGGGATATATTACTATTCTTGCCATGGGTTGCGGTGTTTTGGATCATGTTTCATGATCTGTTCTGCAACCGAGGGTAAACTACTAGCCATCAGCTACTTACGCGATTGGCACAGAAATCGCGGGGCGATTTAGCGTAAGCCATTGATTACCAACAATTTAACCCCGAAAAAAACCAAACTATTTTACTAATTAGATCATTTTTTTCTTGCAATTAGGGGTTTTCTGTGATACCTTATAGGTATGTTAGATAAGATTAGACTCATAGAGATTCACGAATGGACTTCGTTCATCTCCGTCAAGATTCACGAAGGTGGAGACTACCCACGGGTTCGCTCCTCAAGTACCCTCAAGTACTTCAACGAGATTCTCAAGGATGAGCTTTCGCAAGCTCGCCAACTTGGTTACGAGCCACAGATCAAACGCTCAGGCGTTGGCAAGTTTGGTGGAATCAAGTACAAGAATCTTCACAAGATGAAGACTTGCAACTAATCAAAAAAAACTTATAAAAAAGCTTGACTTTTCAACAAAACTAGACTACATTATAAACATGATAAAGATTGAAACAAACCAAAACTTCTCCGAGTGGCTCAACATCACGCTATTCGGCAAGGTAATTGATAACGCAAAGACGAAGGCAATGGCTCTTCGTATCGCTCACGATATACAAAGCGAGGAACGCAAGAAAGGCAACAAGTTGCCAATCGTAGCAAAAGGCTAAAACCATGAGAAAAATCACAAAAGATATTCGCGACGCTTTTCTTGCAAGAAAAAAAAGGTCAATCGGTAACACTTTTACAGATGGAGAAAATGTTTGGCTTCACGGAAACAAAATTGTCAGACGCGACGAATTCGGTAAAATTTTCTGCACGCTTGCAGGTTGGAACACTCCAACGACTCGCGAGCGAGTCAACGGAATCACAGGCTCAGATTTTCATCAAAAGAATTTTGTAGCCATGCTCGGAGGTTCTCCGATTGATCCCCAAGAATGGTTTGAGGTAAGCTAAAAAGACCCCCCCCATTTTTTCAAAAAACTGAAATTTATTCTCGCAAAAATTTGCGGGGGGTGGTTTTTCTCAATATAAAATGACTTTTAAATTATTTATAATACCTTTAACCAAAAAAAATCGGAAGCCTATTCAATCTTAATCGTATTACTTGTATCCTTAGACTTTATTAGATTAACAGTAAGAATTCCATTCTCTACTTTTGCAGAAGAAGCCTTTGGGTCAACATTAATATTTGCCGCAAACTCTTTTTTAATTACTGAATTCATTGTATCGTTAATCTTTTTTGATCCATTTATCTTTATTACTTTATTTTCTATAGTAATATTAATATCTTCTCTAGTCATTCCTGGAACTTCCAAGATGATAGTATAGCCATCATTAGTCTCTTTTATATTAGAGCGCGCGGAAAAGCTATTATTTCTATCTACATTAAACTGACTTGCGTCAATATCAAAAAAATCAGACAGCCAAGAGCTTCCGAAACCATTATTAATTAGTGAATATTTCATATATATATTATTGCATTAGCCATGCCAAGTTTTTTACCGCCAAAATAAGGCTTTTTTAATATATATGCGAGACATAATGTCACAATTGCGCCAAACCATAGTTTATTTTTTTCACACTTAATTTTGTTCTTGAATTTATTTGTTATTTGTGTTAATATTAAAGCATGGAGGACTTAAGCATAGAGCTAGAGAATGAAGCTAGATTAAAATTTGGCGTAGATCATGACTTTTACAGGCAAGCTGGGAAGGAGATGAATAGAATATATGAAAATCGTCCTCAAGGTCGAGATATTATTATTGTTGGCAACTCTTCTTCTTTACTAAGTCAAAAAAAAGGTGAAATCATCGATTCATTTCCAAATATATGCAGAATAAATGACTGGGTTGTTAGAGATTTGGATCACGTAAAAGATGTATGGGAGCATACTGGTTCACTGATAACTCACTGGGTTTCGGGCATTGGTTCTCAAATACCCAGTTGGAGTAGAGGTAGAAGCCTTAAGAATAAACAGACCATCTTTTTGCTTCCCGCAGATGCCTACCAGAGGCTAAGGGCCTGGAGCTTTTATTATAATGGAGTTAATTCATCAATGTTTGCTACAGTACCATATATGAAGATGACCTTTTGTGAAAGATTAGGATATGAATTACATGATCAACCTATATGGAAAGATATATATTCAAGTGATTTATATGATACAAAAAATAATGTAACATTTGTACCAGAATATATAAGCAGAGAAATCGCGGAAAATACTGTTGATTACCCGTCTACGGGAATATCAACAATCGCTTATTTTAAATTTATACTTAACATGAATGTATATACGATTGGATTTGATTTCTTTTTAAAAAACAATCTGCACTATTATGACGACCAAGAACTTTCTACTTGGCACGGAAGCTTGCACGAGTTTGACGGCGAAGCAAAGGTATACAAGGATTGGCTAAATCAAGGATTAATTCGTGAGATTTAATATAGCTTTCTGTAAAAGCTTTATTTGTTCTAAGTTTAATTTTACTTCGCCTTTATAATCATCTTTAATAATAAAATTATTTTTATTTTTTATGATTTCTGGGCAACACCTTCCTCTGCCGCACTGCAAAACTATTCTTTCCTCTTGGTTTGATTTATTTTTCATTTAGTAGTAATAATTATATAAAGTTATAAGGAGCTGTTTGTCAGCTCCTTTTTTTCTTTTTGCTTTTGATAACCTTGATATCTTTAATAAGTAATGCGTAAACTCTTGTGCCGAGGGATTTTTTAAGCATGTCGTATGGAGTTTTTCCATCAAGTTCTTTTCGGGGAGTGCCTAACCATGTTACAGACTCATATGATGCCATGTTGTCCGCAAGAGCTTCCATAACTTTTAAAGTTTTTGGGTCTAATTTCACTTGTATATAATATAAGTAATTTGGAGAAAAGCTAATTTATTTGTGTAAATCTAAAAATGGGACCAGTACTTAATACAATAATTGGTGCAGCAATAAAAGTGGGCGCCAACTTACTCAACTATTGGCTCGAGCAAAAAAGACAAGACCAAATGATTCTGTCTGCTAGAGATTCAGAAATGTTAAGAGCGTTAATAGATAACCAATCAAAAACCGCACTAGATCCTTTCGTTAAAGCAACCAGAAGAATATTATTTCTAACAATTACCTTCACCATGTGCTTTTTAATGATATATTATGCCATGAATCCGAGCATAACATACGACGTAATTATAGATAAACCTTCGGGAGGTGGTATACTATCGTGGCTGTTAGGCTCTCCAGATTGGCACCAAGTGCAGCTTACTGGAGGGCTGATGCTTACCTCTTTTATGGATTTATGTTTTATGGTGGTTGGTTTCTACGCAATACCAAGCAGGGCAAGATGAAAATATCCTACATACTAATAATATTATTAATGTGCGGATGTTATTCCTCGCTATCAAATAAAGGCAAAGTTAAAAACCCGCCAAGTATTTCCATAGTTCAAATACCAGACTTTGAGGATGTAGATGAAAATAGAGATGGCAATTTATCAAAAAAAGAGTTTGAAGCAATATCTTCTTCCGTGGAGTCATCTAACTATTCCGTAAAAGGTCCAATCTTAGTGATGTCAATTATTGCTGGGGCGACGCTAATAATGTGTGCAGCGTCTTCATTCTTAAAATGCAATAGATCTGAATAATGTTTGATAAAATAGTACAAATAGAAAGCCTTATAACTGCAGTAGTAACATTAGTTGTTACGCTGTTAACTATATATTTAAGGAATAAAGCTTCTCTCGCTAAACAAAAAAATGAAGAATGTCCCGAGATTACAGCCCAAAAGCGTATGGAAGCTCTTACTGAAAAAAATGAGCAAATAATTGACTGCATTGATTATACTAGGAGAGAGCTTAATGCAGATAGATGCTATATTTTTGAATTTAGCAATGGTGTACATTTTACTTCTGGAATGCCTGCTCAAAAATTTACATGTTCATATGAGTGCGTAAACGGGGGCATAAGTTCAGAATGTCAGAATCCTGGAGAATACAGGGTTTCGAATTATAATTCTTTCGTAAAGCAAATAATAAGTGGGGCAGAAGTTTGCTATCAATCTTTATCTAAATGCGATATGCCTTTATTTCGAGAGCTTCTTGCAAAAAAAGGAGTAAAAAGCGTTTATAATTTTCCTATTAAAAATTTACAAGGAAAGGTTGTTGGAATCTTTGGCGTAGACTACGTTAAAAGAGAAAGAAATCTGGAAGGAAAAGATTTAGAAATATTAAAAAATAGAGCTTTAAAGCTTGCTGGATACTTAGTTGATTGAAACTTTCGTATTATTAATTATAATAATTAATATGCCTTTTTTATTCTGTCAGCAGTGTGGAACAAAAAACACCTACGCAAGCGCTCGTCCAAATTTTTGTATGAGCTGTGGAACTGCGTTTGGTTCGATGCCTGCGGCCGCTGAAAACGATACACCGAAAGAAGATCAGCCTACCGAAGTTCAAGAAGTACCAAGCTTTAATATTCAAAAATTAGAATTTGAAATAATTAACAATAATGTAGAAGAAGTGACGCTAGGCTCCGTGATGAAAGAAGATAAAGTTGGCTTGATGCCAAGAAAAAAGCGAAAAAGTAAAACTGGAGACCCTATACAAGATTCTATGGATCTTTGTAAACCCGTCAAGGAACCTATAGATATTGAGAAAAAATAACTCTCCAACATACGAAGAATGTCACAGCATAGTTATTGAAGAAATATCTAAGCGCAGACCAAAATGGTATCTTACTTCATTGTCATGGATGGATTTTGACGACGTTATTCAAATAATTTCTTCTCATATATATGTAAAATGGGACAAGTATGATCCCGCTCAACCCTTGAAGCCTTGGCTTAATAAGATTATAAGCAATCAGTTAAAAAATATATTAAGAAATAACTACTCTAATTTTGTTAGACCTTGCTTGAGTTGTCCTTTTAATCTATCTGGAGATGGAGTTGATGAGAGTAGCTGTTCTTTTACTAAAAGTGGCGCTCAAGATTCTTCTTGCCCGTTATTTAAAAAATGGGAGAAAACAAAAAAAGCTGCTTATGATATAAAGCTTCCCTTGTCAATTGACTCTGAAGCTGCAGAACATAAAGAGATTGTGGCGAAAAATTCCGAGATAGTTGAGGCGGAACAAAGATTGCATATAGAGATGAAAGATGCTCTTCCCGAGAGGCAATATATGATATATAAAATGTTATTTATAGACTATCTATCAGAAGAAGAAGTCGCAGCAAGAATGGGATACAAAACTTCCGAAACAGGAAGAAAAGCTGGATACAAGCAAATAAAAAATTTAAAAAAACAATTTAAAGAAAAAGCTAAAAAATTAATTCAAACTAAAGATATATTTTTAAGATGACTACATCAATAAAACTAACCGAAGATCATAAAAAATTTATAGAGGATAATAAGAATAAGCTCTGCGACCTAGGAGAAATGACTAGGGCAGTTTTCATGGATGAAAGCTTGGATGGTCGAACTCAGCAAGGACGAGCAGTAAGAGAACACTTAATAAAAATTGGTCAAAAATTTGATACAACAAAAGCTGTACCCGCAAAAGAAGTTAATTTATCAAGTCAGGATCTTGAGTTTATAACTGAATACGCCAACAACGGCACAAACGCTTATCAGATTGCCAAGTTAATTTTTCCAGAATCAAACGTTACTCCCTTAAGCAAAGAAACTACTGTTATTGCGGATTATATAAGGCAAAACGTTCCTCAAGGTATTTCTGACGAAGATAGTGCTCGAGGCTTAGAATACAATCCTCCGTGCAGTATTTTATCTGCTATAAAAATAATTAATAAATGTACTGGAACATCTATAAATGAAAAAAAGATGACTCGTCAAGAGGAGTTATGCGCAGAAACAATAATGCATACTCTTGCTTCGCCTAGATTTACTTCACAAATAAATAGTTATACGGACATGCAGGATAGAAAGTTATTTGAAGCAGAATTTATAAGAGCTTCATGGGATAAACCAGATTTAACTTCGGATGAAATTAATATGTATATTAATGTTTGCATGGATTATATTAATTTAAAGCAAATAGAAAAGCAAAAGCTAAAATTAAATGACATGTTCAACTCGGCAGAAGAGGAAACCGACTTGACTATGAGACTCACCGAAATATTAAAAACAAAAAGTGAAGAATATAATCAATGCGTTAACCGAATAGATAGGGCGATAACAAAGCTTCAAGGAGACCGATCAAAAAGGCTCGACCGAAAAAACCAAAACACTGCCAGTATGTTGTCATTAGTGAAGCTATTTCAGGAAGAAGAAGAAAGAGAGATTATGATAAAAATGGCAGAAATGCAAAAAAGCCTCGTAAGAGAAGAGGCAAACACTATTGAGGAAATGCCAGACTGGAAGGCTAGGATTTTAGGAATAAGTAAGTCTGATGCAATCTGAATTTATATGCAAAGAATGCGGTCAGCCATTTAAGTCTGAAAGGTCTCTTCATGCTCATTTGAAAAAACATTCTTTAACTGTGGCAGAGTATTATACAAAACACTTTCCTCGATATAATTTATTAACTGGAAATCCAATGCCCTTCAAAAACAAAGAAGAGTATTTTAGGAAGGACTTTTCAAGCAGAAAACAAATGAATGAATGGTTAG
>MDTB01146254.1_pt1 | contig 10659 bp, 8 predicted proteins | sample 811161 | NCBI WGS metagenome assembly MDTB01 (sample SAMN05326650, study PRJNA326480) | marine metagenome | isolation source: seawater | place: Mediterranean Sea | collected 2009 | reverse complement strand
TAGAGCAACTGCCTTCTAAGCAGTAGGTTGAAGGTTCGAGTCCTTCCGGAATCACAAAACTTTTTAATAGGATTACTTTTTTTGTTAATATGAGTTAATCTTTGCTCTTCTTACTGAGTCCTTTTCAAAGTCATTTAAATTTCTCCCCCCAAAAACACCATTAGACTCCCAATCACCATAATTTGGGTTTGGAAGAACAATAAGCTTAGTACCAAATTCACTTCTGAGATTATCTGTATAATTTGTTCTTTCTTCTAATAATTTTACTTCAAAATCATCATTAAAGTCAGCTAAATTATCTCCAATTAACATAATAACTTCATTATTTTCCGATACAAATTTTCTTCTTTCGCTCTTACTTCTACTATCATCTCTCAGTAATACATTCGATTCTTTTACGTCAGGGAAATCTAATTTTTTAAGGTTATTTATAGTAGATTCTAATTGTTCAGAGTATCTGTTTGAAACATAATATATTGTAATACCTTTTTCAGATGCATATTTCAAAAATTCTAATGATCCTGGAATTGCTTCAGCTATTTCCATATTTCCCCAATCAACCCAACTCTCTCTATTATATGAGGTATTGTTTAAAATAAGTTTTCCGTCGTATGGACTATTGTCAAGAACTGTCTCATCTACATCTGTTATTATTGCAAGTGGCTTATTGTATTTTTTATCAGATGAGAGAAAAGAATCTAAATTTAATCTCGCTGTATTGAAAGCTTGGTAACATAATGCTCTATACTCTGCAGAATTTTGAGTCCATACCTGTGCCTGTATTTTATATTCATTGCTTAGCTGATAATCTGTTTGATTACATGAAATAATTGTAATGATTAATAATAAAAGATATTTATAATTTTCCATGATTTCTATTATTTTTTCCTATCCTACCTGTTAGGTTATCTCCCATGTCTGATCTTGCTATTTCGACTAAATTTTCCATTTCTTTTGCTATATCAGGATACTTTTTAATAACATTATACTCTTCTCCGGGATCCCTTCTTAAATTATAAAGCTCCAAACCTGTTTGAATAGAACTATATTTTCCTGGAAATCCATCGTTATTTGGCAGAACACCTTTATATGACCTTGAGGTGTGGGGAAGAATCAATTTCCAGTTATCTTTTCTTACAGCCTCTAGATTATTATTTCCATAATAATAATAAAATTCTTTCCTAGGATTCACTTTTTCTCCTTTCAATATTTCCGTAATATTTATTCCATCAATTTTATGTTCTGGGAGATTTCCATCTACAATATGTGATATAGTTGGTAATATATCAATAGAAGAAGATAGTTGATTTGCAATTTTACCTGCTGGTATTATATCTGGCCACATCATAACTGTGGGTACTCTTTGGCCACCCTCAAAAGATGTGCCTTTTCCCTCCCTTAAACCTCCAGTAGAGCCTGCGTGGTTACCAAAGTTTAACCATGGTCCATTATCACTTGTAAAAATTATTAAGGTATTATCAATAATATTATTTTTATCTAGTGCTTTTATTATCTCACCAACTGACCAATCAATTTCCATCATAAGATCACCATATAAACCCTGTTCACTCTTACCTATAAACTTTTCTGACACTGCAATTGGAACATGAGGCATTGGATGAGGAATATAAAGAAAAAAAGGATTATCCTTATTTTCGTTTATAAAGTCAACTGACTTTTCAGTAAATATCGTTGTTAGCTCTGCCTGATCATCAAGTGTTTTAATTTCTCTTACTATTTTTTTATCTTCAATTAAGGGCAATTGAGGGTATGATTTTTTCCGCCAATTTGAGGTATCAGAAATTTGATTACCCATGAAGTCAACAGGCCACATGTCATTAGAATAAGGAATTCCTAGATAGGTATCAAAACCATGATTTATTGGAAGAAACTTCTCTTGGTGTCCTAAGTGCCATTTTCCAAATATTCCTGTTGAGTAACCTTTTTCTTTAAGTATTTCTGCAATTGTTTTTTCATCTTCGTGAAGTCCGTGTTCTGAGTAGGGCATTAGCGCCCCACTTATACCAATTCTATTTGGATAGGTTCCTGTTAATAGACCTGCTCTTGATGCGCTGCAAACAGCCTGTGCTGAATAAAAGTTTGTAAAAAGCATTCCACCTTTTACCATCTTATTTATATTAGGAGTATTATAATTTATTGCACCAAAATTTTCAATATCACCGTACCCAAGGTCGTCCATAAAAATAATGACGAAGTTTGGTTTATATTTCTCTGTATTCTGACATGAAATAATAGAGATGAAAAATAAGAGGTATAATAAAAGATTTTTCATTTAGGCCACGAAACAACTAAGAATAATTATTTATTAAAAAGTGGATTATTAATTCTTCAGATTTGTTTCTATGAATAATATTTTTTTAGTTCACTACAAAAAGCATTTACATCTTCTACTTTTCCAGTACTAATTCTACACCATTCATAGTATGGGGGAAAAGGCCTGCCAACAATAAAACCTCTTTCAAGCATATCTTTCCCGAAATCATCTATATGTTTACCTGACTTAAAGAATACGAAGTTTGTATATGACTCTCTGTATTCAAGTCCAAGCTCATCAAAGGTTTGATAGAACATATTTAGAGCTTCTTTATTTTTATTAAGGCTGAACTCAAAGAAATCAGTTTCATCATATGCAGCAATTGCCGCGTGGGTGGCAAGCATGTTAGTTCCTGCCATTGTGCATTTCTTAATTTCAGCAATTCTCTCAGCATTTGAGATTATGTAGCCAACTCTAACTCCCGCTAACCCATAGACTTTTGAAAAAGTTCTTGAAACTATTATATCATGTCCTTCTTTAACTAATTTTGTCATAGTAGGATATCCATCAGGAATTGAATAGTCATAGTACGCCTCATCCACAAAAACACATGTTTTCTTTGAGGTAGATAGACAAAAATCTTCTAAGTCATTAGCTGTGTTTATTGTTCCAGTAGGATTGTTTGGGTTACATATAAATACCATGCTTGTCTTATCCGAAACTCTTCTAGAAATTTCATTTAGATCGTATTTTAATTCTTCATCAAGTGGCACCCAATTTATATCACAACCAAAATCTTCGGCATATGTCATTAGTGCTAGATAAGTCGGTTTACAAGCAATTATTTCTTTTTTCTCTATTCCAAAGTATCTTCCAGTTGCCCTTAAGGCTTCATTTGATCCTCCTGTTACAAGTACCATGTCAGGGCTTACTCCCTCTTTTTTAGCAATCTTTTCTTCTAATTCTGTAACTCTTCCATAAGGGTATCTGCAAGCCTCATCAAAGGCTTTTATTATTGCATTTCGAACATTATCTGATGGGCCGTAGGGATTTTCATTGGAGCTTAACTTTATAGGTTCTCCTTCTTTCCTAATTACTCTAGCCGGAAAAGGATCTGTTGTACTTGCTACTCCAGCAAGAGGAAGGGTTATTCCAGAAACACCTAACAGTTTAACTAAATTTCTTCTGCTTATTTGATTGTTCATATCACTAAAATTTATACTTTTATTACACGTTAATTTGTGATTAAAATAAATATAATAAATAAAATGGAAAGAAAATCATCTAAATCAATACTTACTCTAATATTTCTAATTTTTTTTACATCCGTCCAAGGTCAAATATCAAAAACATTTGACCCTATAGACGTTTTTGAAATTGAGTATGCATCAGACCCACAGATTTCACCTGATGGAGAAAACGTTTTGTACCAAAGAAATTTTAAGGATATAATGACAGATAGAAATCTATCTAATATTTGGATGGTAAATTTTGATGGTTCATTTAATATGCCAATAACAACTGGTAACAAAAATGACTTTTCACCGAGATGGTCGAATTCAGGTGATAAATTTACTTACAAGTCAAATGTAGATGGTAGGACTCAATTGTATTTATATGATGTTGCTTCTAAATCAACTCAAAAATTAACTAATATCCAGTCCTCTATAGGTAATATAATCTGGTCTGACGATGACAAGTTTTTACTTTTTACATCATTTGTAGAAAAAACAAATAATAAGTTGATTAGTATGCCTAAAAAACCTAAAGGTGCTAAATGGAATCAACCTCCAATCGAAATTGATGATATGGTATACAGGTATGATGGTGGCGGATTTAGGAGGCCTGGAAGTACGCAGATTTTTGTCCTTTCCTCTGAGGGCGGTACGCCAAGACAAGTTACAGAACTTGATAAGAATATAAATTCACCTGTTTGGATGAATAATGACAAGATTTTATTTTCAGCAAACCTGAGCGAAAATTCTGATTTTGAACCTAGTAACTCGGACATATATTTATTGGATATACCAACTGGTGATATTAAAAAATTAACCGAAAGGTTTGGGCCCGATTACGCACCAAAAGTTTCACCTGATAAGAAGCATATAGCATACCTTGGGTATGACGATAAGTTTTTGGGATATCAGCAAAACTCCTTATATGTTATGGATGTGGATGGAGGTAATATTAAGTTGGTCTCTGATGGTTTTGATAGAAATATAAGCAATATAAATTGGAAACAGGACGGTAAAGGATTGTATTTCCAGTACGATACTGAAGGAATGACAAAAATTGCATATATGTCTCTAACTGGAAAAGTTAAAGACATTGTTGATGAGCTCGGTGGCCTTTCGTTAGGTAGGCCATATAGTGGAGGATCGTATACAATATCTGATAATGGAAGGTATGCCTTCACATATGGTAACGTATATAACCCTGCCGATTTAGCAGTTGGATTTAACGGTTCAAAAAATAGATTAACCAAACTTAACGATGACCTATTTAAGTATAAATCTTTGGGTAAGGTTGAGGAAGTATGGTACAGTTCCTCTTACGATGGAAAAAAAATTCAGGGTTGGCTTGTTTATCCTCCAGATTTTGATCCAAATAAAAAGTACCCTTTAATTCTTGAAATCCATGGTGGCCCTTTTACAAACTATGGTTTTAGGTTTTCGGCAGAAGTCCAATTATTTGCGAGTGCTGGAAATTTTGTCTTGTACACAAACCCGAGAGGTAGTACAAGTTATGGAAAGGATTTTGCGAATTTGATTCACCACAACTATCCAAGTCAGGACTATGATGACCTCATGTCGGGTGTAGATCATGTTATTGAAAGAGGTTATATAGATGAAAATAATTTATTTATAACAGGTGGAAGTGGAGGAGGTGTTCTTACCTCCTGGACTATTGGTAAAACTGACAGGTTTAAGGCAGCAGTAGTTGCAAAGCCAGTTATAAACTGGTATAGTTTTGTGTTGTATGCTGATAACATCTCGTATTTTTATAAGTACTGGTTCCCTGGAATGCCTTGGGATAATCTTGAAGAGTACATGAGAAGGTCACCAATATCTTACGTTAAAAATGTTACTACGCCTACTATGCTTTTAACTGGTGAAGATGACTACAGGACTCCAATGGCAGAAAGTGAACAGTACTACGCGGGTTTGAAACTTAATAAGGTAGAGTCTATGCTTGTTAGGATTCCTGGAGCAGACCATGGAATTGCATCAAGACCGAGTAACCTGATTGCAAAAGTAAACTCAATACTTGCTTGGTTTAATAAGTATAAAGAATAAGTATTATTTTATTTTAACTGAAGTGCCGTATGCAAGTATTTCTGATGCTCCAGCCATCATAACTGATGATTGAAATCTTATGCACACAATCGCATCTGCACCCATTTTTTCAGCATCCTCAATCATTCTTTGTAGTGCTTGCTCTCTTGCATCTGCTTGGAGCTTTGTGTAAGACTCAACTTCACCACCGATGATTGTTTTAAGTGCTGCAAAAATATCATATCCTACATTTCTGGTTCTAACGGTACTTCCTCTAGCAATTCCTAAAGTGGTTAAAATATTTGATCCAGGTATTTGGTCACTTGTTGATAACTTCATTTTTTAATTTAATTATAAAAATATCATTATTAAAGTTTTGTCGAGGATTGTTTTTGTAACATTTTATTTTTATAAATTTGCTCACTTAATCTCGGGGTGTAGCGTAGCCCGGTTATCGCGCCTCGTTTGGGACGAGGAGGTCGCAGGTTCGAATCCTGCCACCCCGACTGATTAAAATTCTCTCAAATTTTCTTTCTTTTTATTATTTGCTATATTGATAATAATAAGCATTACAACTATGGCAATAAGAATACTCACTCTACTTTTATCAACATTTTTTGCAAAGGCACAAAACAAAGCAAACTTTAAAGCAGCAGAAAAATTTAGTCAAGAAAATTTATCTAAAATGCTTAAAAGCACCTCAGTTTCTCCTAAATGGTTTAAGGATAGCGACAGGTTTTGGTACTCCTATACCACAACCTCAGGAAAATACTTCTACATGATTGACCCTTCCAAACGGACCAAAACTAAACTTTTTGATAATTTAGATTTCTCTGCTAAACTTAGTGAATTAACAAGTAGGCCAGTTAACCATAATGAACTTAAACTGGATGAGATTGAATTAGATGATGATAACAGGACACTAATATTTAAATTAGATAGTATTCAGTATAAATACGATATTTATAGCAAAAAGCTTATAAGAGGGGATACTATTCCAGAGGAAGAAAAGAATAATTGGGCAAGTTATGCACCAGACTCTTCATATATGTTGTTTGCTAAGAACCACAATCTATACCTAATGGAAGTGGGCGACGAAGACAGTATGGAAATTCAGTTGACAGAAGATGGCGAGAGATGGTTTTCTTATCAGTGGAGACATGGTGATACCACATCAGATAAGAGAATGAGAGCTAGAGCTACCTGGTTTGAAGATTCAAAAAAAATATATTCTAATAGATCTGATGCTAGAAAGGTTGATGAGTTGTTTGTAATTAACACGCTAAAGGAACCCCGTCCAGAATTAGAAGTTTACAAGTATGCAATGCCTGGTGAGATGAATGTTCCTCAGGAAGTTTTAGAGATATTTGATGTTGAGAGTAAGCTAAGAATAACTGTAGAAGATGATAAATATGTTGATCAGACAATCTCGTTATACAAAACAAAAGAGAAGTCAGAAAGACTTTACATGATCAGATTAAATAGAACTAGTGATACTTTAGATGTTTCTTATGTAAATACCTCAGATGGATCAGTGAAGTTTTTATTTGAAGAAGCAAATTATCCATATCATAACTGGAATTATAGACAATTGGCTGTACTGAACGAAGGAAATGAGCTTATTTATTGGTCAGAAAAAAATGGTTGGGGCCAGTTGTACCTATACGATGGAAATACAGGAAGGCTTAAGAATAAGATAACAAATGGAGGTTATTTTATAACGGGAAGAATTCAAGATATAGATACACTTAAAAGAAAAGTTTATTATCAAGCTTTTGGGAAAGAACAAAATATTGATCCTTATTATAGTATGATTTATAGCTCTAATTTTGATGGCTCTGGAATTAAGCTACTTACTAAAGAAAGATATAACCACAGGGTTAATTTCTCTGAGTCTAGTAAGTATTTTGTCGATAACTACTCTGCCGTAGATAAAGTGCCAACTTCTGTTCTTAGGGATGCTTCAGGTAATATTGTAATGCAACTTGAGGAGACGGATCTTTCTCTGCTTTATCACGCTGGCTGGAAAATGCCAGAAAGGTTTAAGGTAAAGGCTGACGATGGCATAACAGACCTTTACGGTGTTATGTATAAGCCATTTGATTTTGATCCTGATAAAAAGTATCCTATTATCTCTTATGTTTACCCTGGTCCACAGGTTGAGTCATTTAGAAATGATTTTACTATTTCTGGAAGGTATAATACCGCCATTGCTCAGTTAGGATTCATTGTTGTCAGCATGGGTCATAGGGGAGGAAGTCCAATGAGATCAAAGTATTATCATACTTTTGGTTATCAAAATCTTAGGGATTATGCGCTTGCTGATGATAAGAGATCTCTTGAGCAGCTTGCTGAGAGACATTCGTGGATAGATTTGGATCATGTTGGAATATTTGGTCACTCTGGTGGTGGTTTTATGTCAACCGCTGCTCTTCTGACCTACCCTGATTTCTATGATGTTGCTTGTTCCTCAGCTGGTAATCACGACAACAACATTTATAATAAGTGGTGGAGTGAGACCCATAACGGAGTTGAGGCTGTTTATAAGAAAAGTAAGGAAGATGAAGGAAATGAGATTCAAGAGCTTACCTGGGACGCAAGAATTAAGACTAATCAATCTCTTGCTGAAAATTTAAAAGGTCATCTTTTACTCACTCATGGTAATATTGATAACAATGTTCATCCGACTAATTCTTTACGTGTTGCGGATGAGCTTATTAAGGCTGGGAAGAGATTTGATATGATGATTTTTCCTGGTAAGAGACACGGATACGGAAGCTTCAGGTCCTACTACGAGAAGATGATGTGGTATTATTTTGCGGAACATCTTCTGGGGGACTACAGAGATAATGTTGACATAGGCCTTCCCAAATCTGTTAGGTAGGAATAAACTTTTTACTAAAAAAAATAGTAATTACTAAAAAAGTTAGTAAATTTAACTCCTTTTGAAAATTCAAAATTGAGTTAGATATGAAAACAACAAAACCCTCCTTAGAGAAGGTGGATACCTTCAATAATATTCCGTTCTATTCTCAGGCAGTTGCCGCTGGTTTCCCATCTCCCGCTGACGACTTCTTGGAGTTTGACTTGTCTCTTGACAAGAAACTTATAAAACATCCAAGCGCCACGTTCTTTGTCCGAGTTAATGGAACCTCGATGATTAATGCAAAAATTTTTGATGGCAGCATCCTCTTGATTGACAGGGCAGAGAAGATAAAGAATGGGGATATCGTACTTGCCGTGGTAGACGGAGACTTCACGGTTAAAAGGTACAGGAAGTCTGGAGAAACTGTTCTTCTCTATCCTGAAAATAAGAACATGAGACCTATTAAAATAGCCCAAGGCTCAGAGTCGTATGTTTGGGGGAAGGTAATGTGGTCTTTTAATAATATAGGATGATTGCACTTGTTGACTGCAATAACTTCTACGCCTCATGTGAGAGAATATTCAGGCCCAAACTTGAGAAGAAACCGGTCGCGGTACTATCAAATAATGACGGGTGTGTCATAGCTAGGTCTAACGAATCAAAGTCTATTGGACTTAAGATGGGAGAGCCTATTTTTAAGAAGAGAGACCTGGTTAATAAGTATAATATCAGTCTTTTCTCATCAAACTTTGCTCTTTACGGTGATATATCAAAAAGAGTATTCGACATTGTGGCAAAGGATGTCCCAGCCTACGAGATATATTCGATAGACGAGGCATTCTTAGATTTTAGTGGTATAAAAGATCCTTATAATTATGCTCTGCACCTGAGAGATAAAGTGAAGAGGTGGACAGGAATACCCATATCTATTGGAATATCTTACACGAAGACTTTATCAAAAGTTGCTGGCCATATCGCCAAAAAATCTTCCGATGGGGTCTGTCTTCTAAATAACGAGGGGAGGATAGATAAAATCTTAGGCTCTCTGCCTGTCGATGAGATATGGGGTGTTGGTATGAGGTATGCTATGAAGCTAAAAAAGTATGACATACACACGGCAAAAGACTTAAGGGGATGTGACGAGTCTTGGGTGAGGAAGATGATGAACGTTGTAGGGCTCAGGATGGTTAGGGAGTTAAAGTGTATACCTCACTTCAATTTGGAAAAGGATAGGAGTATGAAAAAAAGTATATGTACCTCAAGATCTTTCTCTGTAGAGATAATGGAGTATTCGAGGATGTCTGAGTACCTGAGCATGTTTGCGTCAAGGTGTTCTGAGAAACTTCGCTCGGAAGGTGCATGCGCAAGATCCTTGAGTGTATTTATGTACACAAATAGATTCAGACCCACTGCAAGACAGTACTCAGGATACTTTTCAATGGACTTTGATACGGCTACTAGTGACACTATAACGATAACTAAGGTTGTTATGAAATGTCTAAAAAAAATATTTCGATCTGGTTACTCGTATAAAAAAGCAGGTGTCACCTTATCTGGAATTGTACCTAAGGGGCAGGTACAATTAAGTATTTTCGATTTTGGAGATAGGAAGAGGTCAGATAAACTTATGAAGACACTGGATCAGATAAATGGTCGGATGGGTAGAGATATTCTAAAGCTTAGCTCTTCCGGCATAAATAATAAATGGAAAATAGGCAAGGAGAGACTCTCGCCTTGCTACACGACCAGGTGGTCAGAAATACTTGAAGTTAAAGTATAAACGGGAATACAGCTTTCCTCTCAGAAGGGTAGTCTTTGAAAGTTTTCTTGTACCACTTATGATGTGAGAGAGCTCTAGGCACAAGATTAAAAAATGTCCAGAGGAAGAATGCTAGGCCAGCAGGACTCCACGTCATGATTGCGAACCCAAGCCACTCAACAATCTCACCAAAGAAATTAGGACATGAAATATATTTGAAAAGTCCTTTCTCAGGAACAACATATCCTTTATCGGTTCCCTTCCTTAGACTTATGAGGTAAGAGTCTGACATGTTATTAATGGCAAAACCGGTACAAAATATAATTATCCCAACGATAAATTGGGGCGAAGATAGCCACGAGTAATCGTAATCAAATTTAACTCCAGAGAAGTAGAGACCATTAATAAGTCCGTTTATAACATTAAATAGGAATGCAAGAAAAGCAATGAGTAGAGGCATCTTCTTCTTCTTTGTCTTAATCCT
>MDTB01138123.1_pt1 | contig 10659 bp, 9 predicted proteins | sample 811161 | NCBI WGS metagenome assembly MDTB01 (sample SAMN05326650, study PRJNA326480) | marine metagenome | isolation source: seawater | place: Mediterranean Sea | collected 2009 | reverse complement strand
TATCAGTACCTATGTCAGTACCAGATATTGTCCATATATCAACCGAATCATCAGGCCTACTAACTGTGTAGTTAGCACGATTAACATCCACAGATAACTTTACCTTCAGGCCAACAGAGGTAATAGACTCATCCGCTTTAGACACTGTGTATTCCATAATATCAAACGCAGAAAACTGCTCATTTAATGAATCTGTATTTCCTTCCGTTACGGTAAAAAGTAGTGAATCAAGCAATACTTTATCTGGTTTCGATAAAACTGGCAAAACTGTCTCTTGATAAAGCTTATAAGCAAGAGGTAGTTGCTGTTGAAGTTCCGAAGAAGTTTTCAGACTCCACTCATTTTCTTTATCAGGAAAATAATCTTCGATGTAATCCCAACAAGTTACAATAATCCAAAATGCAAATTCTTGGGGTAATACCTCCATCAGTTCTTTAGAATCTAAATCATCATACATACCATTTGTATTGTAAATATTTAAACCATATGCCTCCTGCATTGCTAGGTTAATATCAGAATTAGGGTTGAGATAATTCCATTGAGTTGGGTACAAATTTTGAAAAACTAAACCAGTGATTGTATGTAGTTGATGTTCTAAAATTTCAGCTATTTGATCGTTGCTAGTTTCCCATATGAAATCCACTAAATTAATTGAACCATTGTATTCATCCCACTTGCCTGACTGTCCGATACTTTCGTAATAATCAGAACCACTGTAACCAACTCTTTGGCCAATTTCATTCGAAACTATAGTTGATAAAAAAGAGTCTCTAATGATCGTATTAGTATTCTCATTTAATACAAACATTGAATTATAAATTTTTGCAACTTGGATTGGGAAATTCGAAGATACTTCAGGCAAGACTAATAGTTTTATGCCACTAACTTCTAAGTATCTATCGTATGGAAGATACACATTGGAATTTGTAAGTTCACCAATCGCCATAATTTTATCATTTCGGTCTTTTTTTCAGTTCACAGTTAAGAAATAGTTTCGAATTAAAACTTACTTAATCTATACACCCACATATACCAAATCCTAGCATTCTAATAATTTAACATAGCTATTTTTTTTTAAGTATTTAATTTCTTATTAACTAGTATTAAAGAAATAAACATTTAAAAGATTTTGTGTTAATGAGTTTACAGTTTCCATAAGATGAAACAATAACTATTCTAATTAGGATTTAATTTTTCTTATTTGATAAAAACAAAAGAAAAGCTCCTGAAGCGACAATTAAAATACATCCTACTAGCATAGTTGGACTAACTTTCTCATCGAATAGGAAAAAACCTAGAAATAATCCAAATGGTAGTCTTGTATAACGATATGGGGTAATTACTGCAACTTCACCAAGACGTGTTGCAAAAACTAAAAATAAATATGCAAAAGGTCCAAAAAAAGCAGACACTAACAAAAGATATAAATTATCTACAGAAAATGTTTGAAACGAATTGAAAAAAGGAATGCACAATAACCCTCCAATCATTAATGAGAAAAACCCCCAAAAAGCAACAGTTATTGCAGGTATTGACTCTGAAATTGAACGAGTTACCAAATCCCTTGAAGCAAGAAAGAAAGCACCAATAAGTGCCAATATTGATAGTGAATTATACTCTTCACTCCCCGGTTGAATTACTAGCAATACCCCTAGAAACCCAATAAAAATAAGTATCCACTGATAGATCGCAACGTTTTGCTTGAGAAACAAAGAACCACCAAGAGCTACCATTAATGGTGTGGTCTGAAGTATTGCTGATGATATGGATAGGGAAACAAAAACAATCGTAACAACAAAAAGAATAGAAGATATTAATTCACACAACATACGAAAACCAAACGACAAAGTTGCAATTCTATTTGAAAAAATTGGGATTTTGGTGATTCGAGCTAAAGCAAAAAAAACAACTAGCCCCAAAATTCCAATAGAAAATAGTACTTGTGAAATGGGCATAGAATCTGAAAGTTTTTTTATTATCGCATCCTCAACAGCAAATCCGGCCATTGCAACGATCATGAAACAAATACATTTTAAATTATCTTTGTTCATTGAATTCCTAGAGTTATGAAAACTCAAAAAATTTAAGTTGTGTATAAAACCTTTAAACAGTCATTTAATTTAAACTAAATGACTTTTTTAATAACTAAAGTAAGATGCTAGATTTTTAAATGTTAACAAATACATCTTCAATTTTTTTGAAGATTCAGCCTAAAAATAAAGCCAGAAAATAAAATACTAATTTATAAAATGATAAATAAAAGCATTGCGAAAAATAGTAATGTAGCAGATAAAATTCTCATAAAATCCCCTATGTTCCAAATGTTTTTTTACTAATTCAACAAGCCAACTAGGTACCATCTTCTATTTGTGGTACAACTAAGATTGCAGTCTCTGGTGACTCTGCAAATCCTATCAACACTGCTGCTATATTAATAGCACCAGTATCAAAATGACCTTTATTTCTAATAAACTTCACTTTCGGTTAAATTCCGAGGCGATACCTTTGATTTTAAAATTGTTGAATTAGCAGTTTTATTTTCAATCCCGAAAATCTAAAAATAAAATATAACAAAGCACATAATTATTATAAATATAATTAAAACAGAAAAAGCTTTTATTCTTATCATTCAAAGTTATCAGCTAAAAAAAATTTATTCATCCTTACTGTTAAATAAAATTATAAAAATACTAGAAGCCCAAGCAAGAAAAAATGAAAAAAAACAACCTATTCCTAACATGTAAAGAAAACTAAATTCATCAAATGAATGCTCCCATAAGAATAAAAAAATAACGAGATAAAAAGCAAATAGAAACCAAAAATACTTTCTAATTTTTAAACCTTTAAATGCATTTTGATAATTATAATTTTCTTCTGGTTTTTCTTCCATATAACACTTATTCCTCTTTTAAATAGTAAATTAATTTTCAGATAATTCATTTAGATACTAAAAACTAAATTTGTTAATTAATATGCTAAAAAAATTAACATTTATATCAACTAAATCTGATAAAAAGTACCGTGTTTTAGGTAGCGTTAATAATTATTTTTATTATTGTTACAGACAAAATGGATAATGCTTAACTTGTAATCATTTGATTTTGGTGCAATCCAAGTCAATTGTTGAATTATTTTACTCTTTATCATATTTCCGGAACCAAAATCATCGGAAAATGTTTTGTAGGACAAATACATAATTTTTCTATTTGAACAGCTTACCCGCATTTTTAGTACAACAGACTTTCTTCCAACAGAATTACTATCAAAGAAATTCACTAATCTGTAAAACTCTAATGCATCACCTATATTTCTAATACTGCCACTATTAATGTAATTGATGCTGACTTTGTTTTCTTCTACTTTAGTCCACTCTTGTGCATGGATATTACATGAGATTAAAAAAAATACAATAAATAGACTCTTTTTCATTTTTTAAATTAGTAAAAATTATAAATACTAAGATTATTGGAAATTTCTTGACTCATTAAGAGTGTAGTACAAAACTTAAATTTTTATTAAAAAAATTTAAGTTTTGTAATTAAATTTAATCCTTAATTTACTTACCTTAAAAAATCTTTTAAGCCAAAAAAAGCAACGAGAAAAACTAATATCCAAATTATTCCTTTAATAAGAAAAAAAGAAAAACCTGTTGCTAAGATAATTTTAAAAAATCTTTTTGATTTTATTTTATTAAAACTTTTTTTCAATTTTTTCTACAAAATTTCAACGATTTATACTCTCTGTTTTGGTGTATCAATATATATTGTTTTAAAAATTATCTTAAAAAAATAATTAATTTTTAATTGTTTGTGATATTTTCCATCTTTTTCTTAAATAATTACAGTTTTCGCAACTTTTAGATGCTTTAGGAAATTCATCAGATCTTAATAAATTGCATGCCTCTTTAATTTTTTCCTCAACCCAATCGTCATTACATTCAAGTTTAACTAAGTGAAGCTCAAATTTTAGTGTTTGGTTAAACATCTGTTCATTTTTTAATCCGTTGAAGTAAATGAGATAAGCTTCGTTAGAAACATCAAATCCATTTTTTCTAAACAACCATTGATACATTTCCAATTGTCTTCGATATCCTTTTGGGAACTCATATTTTTTCCATGTTTCTTCCCAATTAAAATTATTTTTGGAAGTAGCCTTTACATCTGCAAGAATTAATTGACCATTTGGTTTAACCCAAACGTCGTCAATTGCCCCTCCAAAATTGTATCCTTCATCATCATTTGTAAATCTTATTCCCTTAAAATTTGACCTCCAGTTTTCTAACTCTTTGTGAGAAAAAGGTATGGCCTCAATTCCGTATTTTACAAATAATGGGTGTGGTTCTTTTCTTTTACGGTAATAATCAAATTCGTTTTTACACAGATTATCAACAGCGTTATTCAATGTAAATGGAAGAGATGGTGGATATACCTTATACCTATAATTCAAAACAAAACACCTCTTGCAAGATAAGTATTTCTCTACTCCAGTTCTACTAACTTTGACCATATTTACCTATTTAAATTAATTACAATTTTAAAGGATTAGTGATACTGTTCAATTAATTTTACAGAGTTATTGATATAAAGTTTAATTTTTTTAAACAACTTAAACTCTATAAAATAAAGTTATTTCAATAAATACAAATATTTTTCTGGCTATTTTATGTGTAAAAAATAAATAATTCACAATTATATCCGCATACAAGTGCTTAGAATGAACATACAAATCACATATCGTAGGGATGAATCAAGAGAAGATTACACAGTTTAAGATGCTAATATAATAAATCATAATGAATGGAATCATACGACTTTTATCGCAGGAAAAAATTTACCAAATTAACTATATGAAATAATTTTAAAACCTACCGATATGATAATAAGATTAATATATATAGATAATTGGTATTAAAGATAGTGAAAAATTACAATCACTATCAAATACTGAATTTGAATCAGTCACAAAACATTAATAATTGTTAACAGCTATTGAAACTGCAACACAATTTCGAAAGAAATAAGAAACGTGTTGCAGTACCAGTAGGTTTGTAAAACTTTATTTTAGTCGTAGACGCCAGTATTATTATAGTGATTAACCATTTCATCCGGGCTAACATAACCATCTTTGTCAGCATCCATCGATTGCCAGTCAATCTTGCTATAACCAGAAGAATTACTTGAGGCAACAGACTCTGCTGTACGCTCCGGCTCGACCGAACTAGACGAGGCAGTATCATTGTTAGACTTTCCACATGCAGAAAATATTACAACTGAAAACAAAATAAGTAGCTTTTTCAAATCGTGACTCCTTTTAATTAACAACTTAAATTAATTTAACATTTTGTAGCAGAACTTGCATATAACTACAATCGAATGATATTTTTTTGATAAAAAAACAAATTTATGCAAATTAAAAACTCTTTATAAATTAAAGCTGTTAAATTTTTTTTATCTAATAAAACACTAATTTGAATATAATTAAATCTTCCCACAAATTAAATTAATTTAACTTAAAACATTGTTTCTATTGATTTTTAGTGTTAGAAGAGACTGTATTTTTTGAATTTTTTCCTCTAAATTTTATTACTAAAAACATTCTTAAAAGTCTATAAAACCCAATTACGTCATAAATAACAGGTGATATTTAAGATATTACGGCCAATATAAATATGTTGTAATTTTTATGTTTTAATTATTCATTAATTAAGAAGTTAAATGTAACAGCTTTATTTCACCTAATTTAAAGTTTTGAAATAATGAAGAACTTATTTTGAAATTTAAGTATCTAGTAATATTTGAGCAACCTCATCGGGTTTTTCTAGAAATGAAAAATGCCCACAATTTTTTAAAGTAATGTGAGAGTCAAGATTTAATGCACTTTGAGTCTCAAATCTCTCATGAATTTTAGACCAATCGAATTCTCCGTATACTAAAGAAACTGGTGTATTAATAGTTTTGTAAATTTTTTTACAATCAGTCCACGTTTTGAAGTTTGATAGTACATTTCTAAAGTGATATGTGTAACCATTTTTTTGTAAAGAGGAAATAAGTAGATTTAGGTATTCGGGAGATAGTTTTTTTCCATCAAAAAAACCCCCGTTCAAGATTTTTTTTAAAATAAATTTATTCTCTAAAGAACTGAATAAGTTTCCTAAAATAGGAATTCCAATGTGGAAAAGAATGAATTTAGAAAATACGTTGCCCCGACTAATACCCTCTGCGAAATTTTTATCATAGTCATAAGGATTGAAAGAATAAATTTTCTTTATCTTGCTTGGAATTTTTGACGAAACAGTAATTGGAAGTACTCCTCCAATTGACTCACCTGCCAGAGTAACATTACTCAAATTTAAATATTTAATAAAATTCACGAGTGATTCTGTGAAAAAATTTTGGTCATAAATAGTTTTTTTATTAATTGGAGAGTCTCCAAACCCTGGTAAATCTAAACAATAAACCGTAAAGTCTCTACTAAGCATAGGAATAATTGGGTTAAAGTACTCTAGTCTATTTCTAAAAGTATGAAATAAGATTAAAGGTTCACCCACACCAGCAACACAAAACCTAATATAGGTCCCATCCTTTAAATTAAACTTTTTAATTTTTGTTTCTAGCATGTAAATTACCCTAGTAGCCTAAATAAATTGGATTGACAATTTTATGCAATAGTCCCATTATTAGTAGCAAAAGTAAACTAGGTTTTTAAAAGTTACTTTTTTATCAATAAGATAGTTTTTCTAAAGTTGTTATTTACTTTTATTTATGTGATCTAAAAACTCACATCTAACATTAAACTCAATGAACCCTCCACTATTATTTGTTTCACTTTTCAATATTTAATAAAGTAAATGATTAGTAAACTACTGATGGTGAATTTTAGGACTAATTATTAAATTTATAGAAATTTTTTTATTTAAGCTGAGCTTAAGACGAAGACTGCAAGCTAAGGTAGAATAAAATATAATAATAAAAAGAATCCAAATGTTTATTTTAATTTTTTTACATCGATCTCAAAAGTTCTATTTTTCTATTTGAGGTTCTTTTTTAATCACACCAATAATTAAAATATGTTTTGTAAGGTTTTTTTGTTAATAAAATTTCAAATAATTATTCATTCTTCGATATTTAGTTATATAAATTAATATTGATTTAATTTTATGCCCTCATATAAAAATAAAAATTATATTCGCTCAGTTGATGAAATGTTTGGAAAATCAACAATAAGAATGAAAGCTAAAGAGCATTGTAAAGCATATTGGGATTGGTTTATCAATCAAAAGTATTTAGATTTAAAAAATGCCTCAAATGATGCAATGTTGATTTTTAAAAAGTTTGGTATTACATACAATGTTAATACTGATAGTGATGAACATCATAAAGAGGCCAGCAAATATGACCGTGTTATTCCATTTGATTTAATTCCTAGGATAATCTCCAATACTGAATGGAGTATTATTGAAAAAGGTCTTATTCAAAGAGTAAATGCTTTGAACTCTTTTTTACATGACGTATATCACGAGGCGAAAATTTTTTCGGCTAATTTAATACCTGCAGATTTGATTTATAAAAATAGCCAATTTAGATATCAGATGAGAAATGTTGAGGTTGCCAACAAAATTTATGCTCATATTAGTGGAGTCGATTTAATAAGAACAAATAATGATTTTTTAGTTCTTGAGGATAATGTAAGAGTTCCTTCGGGAGTTTCTTACATGATTGAGAACCGTAAAATAATGATGAGGTTATTCCCTGAAGTATTTGAAATGGTTAATGTATCTCCCATAGAACATTACCCGGATCTATTACTAAGACACCTTAAATCAATAACTAAAAATTTTTATGATGATCCTTGCGTTGTTTTGCTAACCCCTGGTACATACAATAGCGCTTATTTTGAACATGCATATCTTGCACAAAAAATGGGAGTTGAACTTGTAGAAGGTAGAGACCTGTTTGTGTCGGGCGATAAAGTCTATATGAAAACAACAGGGGGTTCGATTAGAGTTGATGTTATTTATAGACGAATTGACGATAACTTCATGGACCCCTTGTTTTTTAATCCTGATTCTGTTCTTGGTGTCCCTGGTCTGTTGTCTGTAATTCGAAGTGGAGGAGTCACAGTTTGTAATGCTTTGGGTACTGGAATTGCTGACGACAAATCAGTGTATCCCTTTGTACCTCAAATGATTAAATTTTATTTAGGTGAAGAACCAATATTAAAAAACATTAAAACTTTTTTATGTAGGAACAAAAGACATAAAGGTTATGTTCTTGCTAATCTAGAAAACTTGGTAGTGAAAGAAGTACACGGAGCTGGAGGGGTTGGTATGTTAGTTGGACCTCTTTCAACTAAGAGAGAAATTTCTATGTTCAAAACCAAAATTAACTCCAATCCTGAAAACTTTATTGCTCAGCCAATGCTTGCATTATCTACTAGCCCCATTTTTGTTGAAAAAGGGGTTTCCCCCAGACATGTGGATTTGAGACCTTTTATTCTCCATGGTAAGAACACCTCTGTCATACCAGGTGGACTGACTAGAGTCGCACTAAAAGAGGGATCAGTAGTAGTAAATTCCTCACAGGGAGGTGGCACCAAAGACACATGGGTGGTTTGGAATCATAATGCTAAGTAGAACAGCTGATAATTTATACTGGATTGCTCGTCACATGGAGAGAGCAGAAAACATAGCTAGGCTTTTAAATGCCCAGCACCAAGCATTAATGCTCCCTCAATCAGAATTATTCTCTCACAGAAGATGGGAGGCAGTATTAGAACTTTTTGAATTAGAAACACAATTTGTTAGAAAAAAAAATAGTTCTGTTCAAAGTGATGTCTTGAATTTTATGGTACTTGATGAAGATAACGAATCCAGTATTTATACATCTTTAAAACGTGCAAGAGAAAATGCAAAAGCAATTAGAGGAACTTTACCTACAGAATTGTGGGAATTAATTAACCTTGCATGGTTAGATTTTGGTTCCGTATTCAGTTCTAAAAACTGGATTAGAGACTTAGAAAAATCTCTTGAATGGGTTAAACAACAATCCCACATGTTTAGGGGTGTATTAGAGGGTACAATGCCTAGGAATGAATTCTTGTACTTTACAAAATTAGGAATGTTTATAGAAAGAGCTGACAATACAGCAAGAATACTGGATATTAATTTTTTACTAAATCAAACATCCTTAAAAAAATTACAGAACGAGGAAAATGAAAACTTAGGTCTTTTTGAGTTACCGAGAAATTTAAGTAATGAGGTAGTTTCTGACATTACAAGAGATGATTATTATTTTTGGATTACTGTACTCAGGTCACTCTCTGCAGGGGAAATATATAGCCAAGTTTACAGAAACGAGATTTCATCAAAAAAAATCGCTGAACTTTTAATATTTAGGCAAGATATGCCCCGATCTCTTTTGGTTTGCACTCAAAATATTCATAAAAATTTACTTAGGGTTTCAAAATCTCAACAAAGTACTAGTATAAGAATTGTAGGTAAATTATGTGCCGAAATTCAATTTGAAGTGATTAATGATAAATTTGTTAATAACATACATCTTTTTTTATCCTCATTTTTGGAGCGCATTAATTATCTAGGAAGTATAATTAGTAATGAATTTCTTGTTCCTATAACCCCTAGTAATGAAAGCATTAATCATTTGTACAAAATAACAGATGAATAGGAAGTCTAATCGCATCGTTGTAGAACACTCAACAGTTTATTCATATGAAACTGAGATAAGATATGCAATTCAGAGAGTTTACTTGTCACCAAGGCCAATAAACAATAATAGAGTTATTAGTTGGGATGTTAAAACTAATTGTGATTCATTAAGTCAGTTTGATTCCTTCGGGAATGTAATTCATTTACTTATTATTGAAAAACCTTGTAAAAGAATATTTATTGATGTGATTGGAAAAGTTGACGTTAGTCCTAATTCAAAAAAAATTAGCAAAACACAAAAAAGTAGAAATTATTCTAGTGAAATCTCAAATATTTATATATTTCAACAACCTACCCTGTTGACATTAGCTAATGAAGAAATCAAAAGTATCGCCAAAAAAACATTTGATAAAAAATCCCAGTTAAAAAGCCTTTTATTTTTAACGGAACTAATTGAGGATAAAATCAAATATATTAAAGGGGCTACTGAAGTTGCAACGACAGCTATAGAAGCTTGGAATCATGGTGCCGGAGTATGTCAAGACCATGCTCATGTCATGATTGCAGCATGTAGATCTATTGGCTTAGCGGCAAGATATGTAAGCGGTTATCTACAGGGTGAATCCAGTGCAAGTGAAGCAACTCACGCTTGGATCGAGGTATGGGTAGGAAAGTGGGTAGGAATAGATGTAACTCATAAAAGATTAACAAATGAAAAGTTTTTAAGTTTGGCTATAGGAACTGACTACCTTTCTGTCTCACCAATAAGAGGGGTTAGAGAGGGTGGAGGTAAAGAGAGTATGACGGTTGATGTTTGCGTAAAGAATTGAGGGTTCAATGACTTACTGTGTTGCTGCAAAATTAAACAATGGACTAGTTTTTTTAAGTGATTCCAGAACAAATGCCGGAGTTGACGATATATCTAGAACCAGAAAAATGACAATATTCAATAGTTCAAAAGACAGAATTTTCATTCTATTGAGTGCGGGAAATTT
>MDTB01082079.1_pt1 | contig 10659 bp, 11 predicted proteins | sample 811161 | NCBI WGS metagenome assembly MDTB01 (sample SAMN05326650, study PRJNA326480) | marine metagenome | isolation source: seawater | place: Mediterranean Sea | collected 2009 | reverse complement strand
TGCCAATTGGAATTTGAGGTTCTCGTTCATCTCTTTTTCCTCCCCAAACAATCTGCAAGTAAAGCTCTGGCTCTCTTGGCTCTGGTTCTAAGATTGTTCTTCGAGATATCACCAATGAACTTTTGAATAACATCGTAATCATGCCCAGCACCTTTCATTGCTAAGATAGTTCTATCCGTCTCATCCAGTTTGCTAATGCAGCACATAAGTTCTTTGTGCTCATAAGATTTAAATTTGTTCTCATCAATCACTGGTTCAAGATTTAGCTCCTCCAATGAATCCACTTTAGAATCTTTTCTACATTTATCTATAAAGCCATTGCGAAGTATTGTTCTTGCATAGGCAAGGGGATATTCAGCAGATAAGAATTTATCTTTGTTCTCTATAAGTTTAAGTATGGCTGCTTGACATAAATCTTCAGCATCAGCCATGTTACCACTAAGACTCAAAGCAAAAGGCAAGAGTTTTGGACTAACAATGTGTAAAGCTTCTTTCAGTGAAGGTGGATTTACTTTTGGTGGAGTTGCAACTTCTTCAACACGAGCTTGCGTTGGTGAGAATATATTAAGTGAATTTGTTGCTTGCATGTCTATAATTAATACTACCTAAATACTATCCCTACAGGGAAGAAACGAGCTAAAAAAACTTAGTAAATTTTGTAACAAACCTCTTCCTCAAACGTTGGCGATAAAATACCTGATGAAAATTAGTAAACTTTTTAAGCATTTTAAACTCTTCGCTTAAATGGACTATGCAGCCTCTTTGGATCAAAAAGCATCTCATATTTTTCAAAGGGTAGATCTAATAATTCAATCCATAGATTAGAAATTTTTAGGGCAATATTAATAATTCTGCCTGCTGAAACTTGTAAATCAATTTCTGCTTGCTCAATGGATAAATCATCGATCAAATAAACTTCAGAAGCAACGCATTTTTGTCTTAAAGAGTTATCATTCCAAAAATTTGAATCAATGCATGATCTAAATAATCCAATTGAATTAACACATTCCATACGCCAAGCAACTAAAAGAGCTTTATGGAGTTTCTTCATTTCCTCCAATGGAATAACAGAGAATTTTTTGTTAATGCATAAATCAAATTCTCTTTCTAAGAAAGGATCATGATCAAGCATGACAAATCCTTGTTCGGCAATATCTATGGCCTGAATGTTGTCATATATAGAATCTATAAGAATGAGGTGCCCCGCATCTCCATGATCCATAAACTTATACCAGTCAGACATATACGATTGATAATATTTGCTATTAATTCTTATTAGATAGCTCTCATAATGATCTGCTGGCAAGAATCTTTGATATTCTTGAAAGGTAAGAAGTTGCTCGCCTATCTCCGCCATTGATTCATCTGTTGCAGTTTGCAGATCTTGCGTTTCTTGCAATGAATATCTATGTATATCTTTATCAATTCTTTGGAAGAGCATGATAATCGACTGATATAAAAGCTGAAATAAATAAGAAAAATATTTTGAATTTGAATCATTGAGTTTTAAAGCTTGATCAAGCTGCAATTGAACATAATCCATTCTTGCTTTAACTGGAGCATGCATGGAAATTTTCTCAGCAAAGCTTGCATGCTCATTAAAATAATCGATATCGCCTAATATCCATTGAGCATGATCTAATAACATTCTTGTTTTCAAGAAGTTAAAAATAGCCTTTGAGGGCTGCTGATAGATATGTTTTTGACTAAGAGTTTTTAGTTCATCTTTGTACATAAGCCACACATATCCCAAAAATAACTAATCCATATTCGATCAATACCAGTTTCCACATCTTTTTCAAACTGTACCTCTGTAAAAAACTTCTACGCTAAAGGCGCTAAGCGAGCAAAGAAAAGCAAGATTAACCAATATAAAAATAGGCAAATCCAACTCCATTTCGACAACGGGCTTAGGACCAAAATGCTTAAAGAATATAGCCCCTCCTATGATGGCAAACAGCATAAGAAATACTGAGAAGACTGAAGAAAAGATTAATAGATAATCTAAATTAAATAATAAATAACTTACGCTAGATGTGATTGAAAAACAGGTAGCTAAAAAGAATAGGCTAGAAGCTTTGTGTTGAGCTTTGTATTCTGAGTTTTGGTTTGTTTTTGATTTGTTTTGCATAAAATTCCGTTTTGATTGGTTAAAATTAGGTTCATTTTTTTCTCCTTTTTAAAATTGTTAATTTACGCACTTAAATGAATACCTCATCAGCGGCCCCTCTTTAGAAGGGTAATTTTCTTTGAAACTTTTCATTAGACCTATACCTAAATATTTAAATTGTGGTTTTTGATCCCACCTTGCAAAAAATTGGGGCGCCAAAGAAAAGTTTATTATTCCTTGCATGGTTGGTTGTCCTAGATTAGAAAGTGCTTTTCCACACCACATGATTTCTTCTGAATTTGGGTCATATGAATTTTCATAATCATGGCCTGTTTTAGAACTAATACCTATGTTCATAAAAATAATTAGTTTTTTCCCTGCGGTAGCATAGCCAGTTGCCCATGGTCCACCTTTATCCCATGTTTTGCCAGGAAAACATATTGGATAAACACTTTTTCTTGTATAAATCTCTCCGGCTCTAAATCTATTCTTAAAGATCTCTTGATTTATTATCTCAGGTATATCTGTCATGCAATTTTAGATGAAGTCATTCTGATCATATCCTTTAATTCAGTGATAGATAGCCATGGTTTTTTTCGATGTATCATTCGATGGCAATTACTGCAAACAATTGCTAAGTCTTCTAAGTGCGTCACACTTCTTGATTGAAATTCTGAAATTGGTTTCAAATGATGTACCTCCGCGTAATTTGCTCCATGTACTCCATAATGATCCTCAAAATTAAAGTCGCAAACCTCACAAGCTAAATATTTTTTTTCTTTTAACACAGATGCTTTTTTTGCAGCTACTACTCTCAAATCTCTCTCTCTTATGAAATGTTTTTTTTCTAAAGATTCACCTTCAACAAAACTCATGGGAGAACTCTCAAAATCATATAAAACCATTTTAGATGTGATAAAAATTCTTAATGCTCCCGCAACAGTTGTGAGCGAAGATGTTTGTATTGTTAGATCTTGAAAATAAAAAAACTCATATAAATTGCAATCATTAACTGATTGAGAGGTATGCCAATTCTCAAATTTTTTAAATAGTGTTTTAATGTCATTCTTTGATTTAAAAAAAACTGGATGGGATCTTGATAAATATGAGTTGAGGCCTTCATTGTATTGAAATGCTTTGGAAATAACTCTTTCATCCTTATAGTTTTGATGAAGAAAAATATCGATTAGTAGAATTAACTCAAGTTTTGACCAAAAGGTTGGAACCTTAACTTTCAAGGGTTTAGTCAAATTTCAATCCTGGATATATCAAGGGAATGAACTCTTGCATGACTTGATTAGATACACTGGTCATATCATTTGAAATAACCCAGCCTGAATCTTGAATCTTTTCAGATGGCTTATGTAGTTGATCATTGGTTGCAGATCTGATGGTCAACAAATGTGGAGAAACAATTACAACATCGCGCCAAAGATAATTATTTGAGTGAAAGGTCTGATCAATCATCTGTGAGGGTGCTTTTGGATATTTTGATTCTGCAACAATGAATGAATATTGTCCCTCATCAAAATCTGCTCTCTCATAAGGAAAAGTAAAAGTTTTAAAAATCTCTTTTCTTTCATCGTCGTCAAGCAAGGTTGACTTAATTACATTCAGCGAATCAATTCTTTCATCATTAAAACTCTCAGCAAACATTCCAGATTCAGCCCCAGTTTTAAGCATTGATCTAAATTCATTTCTGTCAGCCCACCAAGCCATTTTAGGGCTATCTGAATCCTGCAAATCACCTCGTTCAAAATACCATCTTCTATTAAGTGATCGTGAATTATTTTCGGAAGGTCTGGTAGCCCTCATGGAGTGCTGGATAAAATCGAGATCTTTTTCAACTAAAAATTCGTCCTGGCCGTATCTTCCTGCAGGCAAGAAAACAGAATAGGAAATGATTTTTAAATTGGAATCAGGTGAAATTGTCCTGGCAATTTCTTTACTTACCAGCCTATCAGGACCTTTGCGAAGATAGGGTTTATGATCAATTTTATCTGCGCCTGCAAGCTCTTGCTTGATTGCTACTTCTTGTTGTTTAGAAAAAGTATCTTTATTTTCTTTAAATTCTCTTGATAGTACTGGATCACTCATCGCCCACTCGTCATGCTGATCATGTGGATCCCAAGTATTTTTAATAATTTCTCTTAACTTTAAAAAGCCCTCTCTTTGAGAAGGATTTTTTTCAAGAAAATCCTCTATGCTCTCGGTTGCTTCCATAAAATCATGAGTAAAATTAGCTGCTAAATCCTGACTTGGAGATAGCTTTTCAAAAGCATCTGCATCTTCATTTGCCCAGTGCTGTATCCATGCGTCGGTATACATTGATGCAACTTCATTCAGTTTCTCTAAATTAGTATTAGTCGGCTGATCAACAAATTTATTAATGATAGTTTTAAAATTTGATAGCTCATCAATATAGCTCATAAGGGTATTTGCAGTTTTTTTATTTTTTTTATCCATATTGATTTAATTTCATTTTAATGCGGTAACCTAATACTGATAGCATAAAGATCCTTGAGTTTATTAGTTTCGTCGTCTGAGTGAACATTTAATTTGTGGATTTGAACAGACGTATTGAAGTTAGACCTTTTATCGAATGGAAGTTTATATGGATCAAAACCATTTGCAAGAATCACTTGCTCGTCTCCACAAAAATCTTTTTTTGGATCACAGTTCTTTAAAGGTTTTGCTGGTCCTGACTTATAACCATAATTTGGCCAACACCAAACACCTTCTTTTGTATCAAAAATAATTTTTCGATTTAAATCATCGCCATCAAAAAAGACTATGTCACATTTATTTTTTGAGTTATTAAGATAGTTATTTTTGATGTGCTTGATGGCAGCCTGAAAATATTTATCTTCATCTTTTTGACAAATTTTTAAAATAAACTTTAACAAACCATCGTAAACTTCTTGCAATGGAAAATTGCCATGCATAAATTTTTGACCTTTTGATGTTGCATTAAATTTATTTGGTTGTTGGATTCTTGATAGTTGAATGCTAGATAAATAATTTGATATCAAATCTTGGAAACCCTTATTTTTGTATGGAACTTGATGCATTGTTTCAAATGGCAAAGTCCTGGCAAGAATCGGTTTATGTCTAATCTTATTAATATCACGCTTGATTTTATTAGTTGCTGTCAACGATGAAATAGAATCAACTTGTACATTAAATACATCGCTATCAGAAAGTCTTATTCCCTTTTTTCTTGTTTCTTCAAAAGTTCCCCACTGATCTTCCTCAAGCAAAATGTATTCAAGAAAAGCTCGGCCTGTTTTTGGTTTTAAGTAAATTCTAATTAAATCTGCATATGCTTCTTTGTATCCAAAAAATCTTCCTCTTTGCTCCATGGTGTCTGCAACGATTCTTTTTGGCTCAACAGGCATCCATGTTGTTAAGAGTCCCTTGACTACGAATCCCCTGCTAAGCTTATGCCCGCCAACTAAAAACCAAATTCTTTCTCTTGGAATAGACCATGTTATATCCGGTGGAGTTGTCATATTGCATGCTTGAATACCAAAAACTTTTCCAAAAGAAGAATGAAAAGAAGGATTAACCATATTTTTAATGCCATCAATCACATTATCAAAAGAAGGAAATCTTTCTTTATGTTTAGTGAGATGCTTTTTGTGGTGTAAATATGCCTGCTTTATTCTTTTATAATTAATATTTTTTGTATCACCGCTATCTAAGTCTGTATACAAGATACCAGTCATGAAGTCCTCTAACATTCTCATACATTCCTCATGATTTAGTTCATGAGGTTTGATGCCCTGCATACCAGTGCTTGCACTAGGATGAATCATCATAGACTTTACATCTTTGTTATCTGGAAATCTTTCTGCATAAATTTGTGTGGTCACTAAGAAATCACAAATAGCATCATATAATGTATTTCGAAGTCTATTCTTATCATTAACATATTGGATCTTACCGTTACGATCTGTAATTGGGATTTCTACATCTAGATTAATTATTTGAGGCTTAAATTTAAATTTCTTGTAAGCTGCTGCATCAAGAATTTGTGGTGGATTGCCGAAAAGTTCTCTGTTACCTATGTAGCCTTTTCCAGGACGAAGCAATACATGAAAGTCAGGGCTCATAAAATTATCTACATGACTTAGTTGCACTGCAGCTGATGTTGCTGAGTAGCCTACATAAGTTGCTATACCGCATACATCTCTTAATTTCCCTAAAGCTTCATTGGTTGGAGAAAGGTCATTTTCATACTTTTTAGTGTTCATTCCGTAGCTATCCACCTCATCATCAATAATCAGGACCTTAATATCTTCGGTAGCTAAATTAAGACCTTCTATGAGCTCGATTAGTTTATTTATTGCAGTTGTATTTTTTAATAGTGGAATGTAGACAGGTTCTTTTCGAGAGCTTCTGGAATACGGATTTGCCTTTAACAGACTTGCTAAGTTATCAGCCTCTGTCCCAATGCCACCCCTATTTTCTGCTGCAATCTCAATTACCTCCCATGGAGAATCACTACCTTCGTGACATCCAAGAATGCTTTTGACAGATCTCAAGTTATCTTGCACCAAATTATTTTTTGTTCCAAGAGTATTGATAATCAATTGATAGCCATTATCAGCAGCTGCTGCTGCTAAAAGCGCAAAAGAGGTTGTTTTACCAGATTGAACCTTTCCAGTAACGTTTCCTGTTCTTTTAACATTTGAAACTTCATATTCAGGATTGCAGCAAGACAAAATTTCTAAAGCAGTTGCGATTTGCTTCTCAAGAGAATTTTTATCATCAATAGCTGCATTTTTGATAGCCTCACTAAAATGAGGCCCTATTACCAAATCTTTATTTAATGCAAAACCATTATTATTAGGAAAATTCTTTTCGTAATATTCTTTATTTGTACTAGCCATTGTTAATGTACTCCCTTCTCACTTTTAGCAGTTTGTTTTCGAAACTCCTCTAAATATAGACCAAGTATGTAGCCAGTTTCCTCTAATACTTCTTCTTCTGAAATATAATCAATCTTATGATTATATTTTTTAAATAAATCAAGTTTCTTTTTTCCAAGCCTTCTTTCAAAAGCATCTGTATATACCTTTCTTGTTAATTCTAATAAAGCCTGTAATAAGACAAATTTTGGAAAATTCATTAAAAAATCAAGTTTATCAGTGTTTTGTTTATGATTTTCTAATTCCATCTTACTGGCCCTGTAACTCTCATAGCAGTTACAACTATATCTGCTTTTTGATTGCAAATAACAGCAGTGTTGCTTAGATATTTATCAAATTTAGTAAAAAAGCTTTTATTCTTGTGCTGTAACTGATTCATTTTTTTCTTTGGCAGATAAAATTTTTTATGTTCGTGAGTTCTATGATAACTGCCATTCTCAGTTATAAAATTTACTACTTCCAAGGGAATACCTCTTTGTTGGCATCGCTTCTTTGCATGTGCTGTATATTCAATTTGCATGTATTATCTCCATATTTGATATGACAATATATGACAATATTTATGGATAGTCAAGTATTTTGTCATATATTTTCGTTTTTATTCAAATATATATTCTTATTATGATACTAAATAAAGATTTATCATATGATAATATAAAAATATTTATTGAGCAAATATTATTTACTAGTAAATAATTCTTTAGGATAAAAGGGGTATTAGCTGCTATTCCGAAGAGACTTGTTAAGAAATAGTCTAAAGTATTCTGCTGGAGCACTATTTCTATCTTGATCTTTGATCTTAATCTCAGCAATGACTAGATATGCCAATAATTTAAAAAGTTCTTCAGCTAAAGATGTGTAAACATCTTCGTCTTCGTCTATTTTGAAAGCTTGCTTAGAATATGGATGAGCAAGATCCCATTTAATACTTATTTCTTTTGGCCATTGATCAGTTTCTTTTTGCTCATATTCAAACCAATCACCCCTGCCCTCACCATCATATGGAATCACTTGAACTAACCAGATTCTATTTCTGGTCTCATTTACTGTAAATTCGTAAGAACTTATATGCTTCTTTTCATCAATCAGCTCATTTCCTTGTTTGCTATCCACAATCTCATCTAGATCAACAGTCGGGACATTAAAATTTTTATGTTGTGAGGCTAATTTAGTACTCAGAACTTGAGTTTGTTGCGCAATTATTTTTTTAATATCTTTGTTATTTGTTTGGTTAAGTTTCTTGTCTTTTAGGCGTCTCTCATTTATGTATGTTTCTAATTGATGCCAAAAATCAGTTAATTTATTATCGTTTGGACTATTTTTTAAATTAAAGTTACTTTGAAAAGTGCTTTCAGATTTTATTAGTTTATAGAGATACTCAAGGAAATTTGCTTTTACCCACTCCCCAGCTATGCCCCAATCTATTTGTGATTTATTTACATCACTACCAAAATTATGAAAAACTAATTCTCCAAAAAGACGAGATTTTGCGTTTGAGTGACCGCTTCCATAGATATCAAATTCTTCTGAATCTTTTGCATCAGGTCGCCATCTATTATCATTGCTTCCAATAACTTTGTTTCTTCTAATAATATCAAAGCCAGAATGCATATTGCTTGGTTTATCAAGCAAACCAACCCAACCTGTAATCTTTTTACCTACATTCTCAAAATCAATATCTTGCTTCCATAATTTAGGTTGAGAATCAGGATCTCTAGTAGATTCCATAAAAAGAACTTCAGGAACAAGTCCTTCCAAAATCTCTTCATTAATTCCATCGGATAGTTTCAAGATTAATAATTTTTTGTCTATAAATCTTCTGTACATTGATTGAAGGTATTGTTTAATTTTTTTTCGGGTTTGTTGATGATCAGGAAAGTTTTTTTCGTAACATTTTTCTAAGGTTAGTTCAGTAAAAGATTTTTTTTTACTATCTGGTTCAGAAGTAACCTGAACTTTGGTACTTTTTTTCAGCTCTTCTATATCATGTACTATGGTTTTAACCTGATTTTCTCCTAATGCTTTTGTTTTAAGTTTCCAATAAGGACTAAAATAAAAAGATGCTACCTTCATCCCAGCGCCATGTTCGTTCATGGTAGATGGATCTTGAGATTTTTCAGACATAATAAAGGCTCTTTCAAGGTCATAATTATGAATTCCAGCTGCGTTATCAGTTATAACTATGGAGCTATTTAACTTATCTATAGTTATAGTGACCTCAAGAATATAGTTAGGATCTATAGCTTTTAATTCGTCTATATAAGATTCTGCGCTGCCAATTGCATTATCAACAAACTCTCCAAGCTCTACCCAGGGATCAAACCCAAAGTTTTGGTATAGCTCATAACTTCCTCCTTTAGCTTGAATATCAATTTCTGTGATTATATCTGTCATCTTTTTCTGTCCTTAATTATTGATTACCCTCCCTTTTTTATTAAAAGCAAGCTTTTGATTATTCAATCTTTTCATATCTTTGTAAATTTTTTGTGCAATACATTTAGCAAAATTTACCGGAACAGCATTACCGATCATTCTGTAACCTTGATCAATACTTCGATACTTAAATAAAAAATCAATTGGGAATGTTTGAATGCTTGCACATTCTCTAACTGATAAACGGCGATACAATCTTTTTGCACCAGGCTTAAACTTCATCACGTCTTTTTTAACAGGTACAAATTTCGGTGCCTGAGGATGGCATGGTGCGTGCCTGCCGCTTGCCTGAATAGTAAAAGATGGTTCATCCCATGATCTAACTCTGTTTCTTGACATATAAATATAAGAATAACTTGTATCCATATATTCATGATTAAGAAGAGGAAGATCTGTATTAACTTTTCCACCTGTTTTTACTTTAGCTGGCTGAGGATACTTTTTATAAATTTTGTAAACCTCTCCATGTTTCAATGTCGGCTTTTTTTGAAAGGGTTTTAGTGGAAAAAAAAAGGTGTCATAGCCTGAAGCATATCCAACAATTATTACTCTCTGACGAGTCTGAGGAACATTGTAATCGTTAGTATTTTGAAGTTGGATTGAAACGTTATAGCCTAAGTTTTTTAATTTATTTAAGATTTTATTTCTTGCTTTGGCATGCTTCTCATACATCATGCCAGAAACATTTTCAGCAACAAAAAATTTAGGTTTTTTTGCTTTAATGATTCGCACATAATCATTTAAGAAGAGTTGCCCTCTCATATCCTCAATTCCTCTGTGGCTTCCTATAGCACTCCAACTCTGGCATGGAGGTCCGCCTATAATTCCATCACAATCAGGAATATCTTCAGCCTTAATATCAGTAATGCTTAAAGTTTCTAGCTGAGTTTTCGGAAAATTATGCCTGTAAGTCGCCCAAAAATTTTTATCGTACTCATTGGCCCAAATTACTTTAAAGCCAGCTCTTTCAAAGCCCAAGTCTAGACCTCCGCACCCTGAGAATAAGCTAACAATTTTCATATAAGTATTATGCTGATTATTGAATCAAAATGTAGCAAGAAAAGTAATTATTTAGAGCTTTAAAAAACTGGCGGAGAGTGAGGGATTCGAACCCTCGATACAGTTGCCCGTATACCTCCTTAGCAGGGAGGCGCTTTCGACCACTCAGCCAACTCTCCGATT
>MDTB01079294.1_pt1 | contig 10659 bp, 15 predicted proteins | sample 811161 | NCBI WGS metagenome assembly MDTB01 (sample SAMN05326650, study PRJNA326480) | marine metagenome | isolation source: seawater | place: Mediterranean Sea | collected 2009 | reverse complement strand
CGCTATTGAATGGGCAGAGAAAAGAAGAGACAAATTAAATAATAAAGAAGTATAATTATGGCAAGTATTCAAGAAGAAGCATCAGGTAAAAAAAGCGGAGAGATTAGGTATCTTACACCATTAAATATTGACAACACTACAGTGAAAAAGTATTGTAGATTTAAAAAATATGGAATAAAATATGTAGATTATAAAGATTCTGGCTTTTTAATAAAGTTTGTAAATGAACAAGGTAAATTATTGCCAAGAAGATTAACCGGTACATCTTTAAAGTATCAAAGAAAAGTTTCTGTAGCAGTAAAAAGAGCTAGACATTTAGCTTTATTACCCTATGTAGCTGATTTACTAAAATAAAATTTACGATATGGAAATAATATTAAAAAAAGACGTTGAAGGCGTAGGTTATAAAGATGATATCATAACTGTAAAAAATGGTTTTGGTAGAAACTTTTTAATTCCTAATGGGTCTGCGATTCTTGCAACTCCAACAGCTAAAAAAATATTAGCAGAAAATATAAAGCAACAAGTTGTTAAGGACAAGAAAATAATTGATGATGCAACTAAGTTAGAAAAAAAGATTTCAGAAATTGAACTTAAAATTAAGGCTAAAGTTGGTGAAGGAGTTAAATTATTTGGTTCTATTAATAATGTAAATATTCAAAAGGAACTCGCAGAAAAAGGTGTAGATATAGATAAAAAGTCTATTATGTTAACTGGCAATAATATTAAGCAACTAGGAAAATATGTTGCAAAAATAAGGCTTCATCGTGAGGTAATTTTTGATTTTTCGTTTGAAGTAGTTCCTGAAAAGAAATAGAATATAAATAAATTCTAAATTAAAAACACCTGCTTTAGTAGGTGTTTTTTTTTTAATTTAACTAATTTTAAAATAGTTATGGAAAAGCCTAACTTATCAAAAGGTACTAGAGATTTTAATTCAACGGAGTTATATAAAAGAAATTATATAATCGATGTTATTAAAGACAATTTTGCAAAATTTGGATTTAACCCTATTGAAACACCAAGTTTTGAAAAGTCGGATACTTTATTGGGTAAATACGGAGAAGAAGGTGAAAGATTAATCTTTAAGATTCTGAAGTCTGGAAATTTTTTAAAAGATATAGATTCTTCTTCTATAAGTCAAGATAATTTACCCAATTTGACTAGAAAAATAGTTGATAAAGCTCTAAGATATGATTTGACAGTTCCTTTTGCTCGTTATGTTGTTCAAAATCAAAATGAGATCAATATTCCATTTAAAAGATACCAAATTCAAAATGTATGGAGAGCTGATCGTCCGCAAAAAGGTAGATTTAGAGAATTTTTACAATGTGATGCTGATGTGATTGGGTCAAAATCATTAATGCAAGAAATAGATTTTATTTGTCTTTTTGAAAAAGTTTTTTCAGATTTTAATTTAGAAGATTGTAGAATTAAAATTAATAGTAGAAAGATTCTTGTTGCAATTTGTGAAATTTACAATTGTCAAGAGAAATTTTCAACCCTAATAAACCAGTTAGATAAACTAGACAAACTAGACAAACTGGATGTTAAAAATAACTTGTTAAACGAAGGTTTTAAGAATAATACTATCGATTTAATTTTCGATATCATTGATTTATCATCTGACTATTATAAAAATCAGAAAAAATTAAAATCCATTTTTTCTTCATCAAAAATTGGGAGAGAAGGTATTTCAGAAATTGATTTTATATTTTCATTTATTTCAAAAAATAAATTAAATAAATCAAAGTTGATTTTTGATATTGGATTAGCAAGAGGAATAGATTACTATACAGGGATTATTTTTGAGGTTCTGCCCCCTGAAAACATTTCATTAGGATCTATCGCAGGTGGAGGCAGGTATGATAATTTGACAGAAATTTTTGGTTTAAAGAACATGAGTGGGATTGGAGTAAGTTTTGGTTTAGATCGTTTATTTTTAGTTCTTGAAGAATTAAATTTATTACCTGATTTTTCTGGAAATTCAGTGAAAGTTATGTTCTTAAATTTCGGTAAAGAATTCTCTTATGATATAATTAATTTTTCAAATATTCTTAGACAAAATAATATTAAGTGTGATTTTTATCCCGATCCAATTAGTATTAAAAAACAACTTAGCTATGCAAATAAAAATCAAATTCCTTTTGTTATTTTATTTGGGGATGAGGAAAAAGAAAAAAAGTGCTTTGCGCTAAAGGATATGTATAGCGGTATACAGGATGTTTTATCTCTAGAAAAATTAGTCCAAAAATTGAAAAAGTAGTAGCGAGACCGAGATTTGAACTCGGGACCTCCGGGTTATGAATCCGACGCTCTGACCAACTGAGCTATCTCGCCGTTTACAAAGGCAGCAAATATAAAATTTAAATTTTTCACATTCAAGATATGTTGTGTAAATTATTTTAATAAATCTTGCTTTTAAAAAGAATAAATGTATATATTACTACATTAATTATCTAAATATGAATGATAAAATTAAATTTGAAATGGAGTTTCCAATTAAGGTGTCTCAAAAACTCTTATTTCAGTATATTTCAACTCCTTCAGGACTTTCTGAATGGTTTGCTGATAACGTAAACTCAAGGGGTGAAATATTTATTTTTATTTGGGATGATTCAGAAGAAAGTGCAAAACTGATTAGAAAAAATAATAATGAAAAAATTCAATTTCAATGGTTAGATGATGAATCTACAGATTACTATTTTGAACTTAGAATTCAGTTTGATGAAATCACTAAAGATGTCTCTTTAATTGTTACAGATTTTGCTGATGACGATGAAGAAGTTGAAGAATCAAAATTATTATGGACAAATCAAATTGCTGATTTAAAAAAGGTGCTAGGATCTACCTAATTGCTTTGAGGATTTTCAGGTGCATTTGACCATATTCTAAATTCTTCACCCATTTCTCTCATATATTCCCCCCATGATAGATTTGTATCGTTATTAAATTTTATGTTTTCTTTGTTATTTAATATAATCCATGAGTTATTATTAATCTCATCTGCTAATTGATCATGAGTCCACCCTGTATAGCCTGAAAAAAACTTTATCGAAGAATTATCTAATTTATTTTCATTAATTAATTTAATTACAGATTCAAAATTTCCACCCCAATACATATTATTATGAAATTTTATACTGTTAGTTATTAGTTCAGGTTTGTTATGTATAAAATATAAATTGTCTTGACTTACAGGTCCACCGCTAAAAATCTTTATTTTTTTATTTTTTACATTTTTATATAAATCTGATAATTGGTATTCTAAAGTTTTATTGATTATAAATCCAACAACTTCATTTTTTTTAACTTCTGTTAAAATTATTATTGATCTGTTGAAGTATAAGTCACCCAAGATATTGGGTGTAGAGATTAAAAGAGTTCCTTTTTTTATTTCTTTCATTTAAAATATGAGTTTTTTTCTATTTTAAATCCGTTTAATAAAGCCTTTGTGGTCATTTTTTTCTTTCCTTGAACTTTTAATTCTTTAATTATTATATATCCATCATTACAGTAAACATTTAATAAATTATTATTAATGATTATTTCACCCTCATATTTATCATGATTTTCAATTATAAAATCTGAATTATAAATTATTATTTTTTTCTCTATTTTTGAGCTGGAATATAAATTAGTTCTAGCTCCTGGAAAAGGGTTTAAACCTCTTATTTTGTTATAAATACTTACAGCACTTTCATGCCAGTTAATTTGAATATTTTCCTTATTAAATTTATATGCAGTTTTTAAATTTGATACTTTTTTTTGTTTTACTGGGTTTAGCTTTCCATGCAAAATACCATCAATTGTTTTTTTGATAATACTTGCCCCTAAAACTTTCAATTTATCGTGTAATTCACCAGCAGTTATTCTACTATCTATTTCTATTTTTTCTTGTAATAAAATATCTCCAGTATCGATATTTTCATCAATATAAAAAGATGTTACTCCAGTTTGTTTCTCGTTATTAATTATAACCCAATTAATTGGTGCTGAGCCTCTGTAATCAGGTAACAAGGATGCGTGTAGGTTAATTGTTCCAAATTTTGGAATCTTCCATATTGATTTAGGTATCATTCTAAAAGCTACTACAATTATAAAATCAGGGTTGAGTTCGTTAATTATATTTATAAAATCTGTATCCTTTAGGTTTTTTGGTTGAAAAAAGGAAATTTTATTTTTTATTGCATAATCTTTAACTGGTGAGTTTTTTATTTTTAAGCCTCTTCCTGACGGTTTATCATAATTAGTTATAATCGCACTTAGATTAAAATTTTCATTAATAACTTTTAGAGTGGGAATACCAAAACTTGCAGTGCCCATATAAATTATATTTGTACTTTTTATACTCATCTTATTTTATCAATTATATAATTTACTCTTTCAACAATAGTAGTATTTGGAATAATAAAATACTTATATCCAAGTCTTTTATATGTCTCTTTTATTCTTTTATCGATTTTTAATAGCTCATCGAATGATTCATATCTTTGCTGATCATTTTTGTATATTTTTTTCCACGGCTCCGCTATGAATACTCTATCATATTTATATTTTTTAGCACTAATTTCAAACTTATTATTAAATAGGGTTTTTTTATAATCTAAGTATGCTAAAATGTCTGGAATTCCTCTGTCAAAAAAACAAAATTTAGAATCAGTATTATTTGATTCTATATATTGGTTAGTCCTATTCTTGAGAAGAATCTCACTAAACTTAATAGGATCGGAAAGAAATAATTGTTCATATCCAAGCTTTTTATATTTTTTAATTATCTCCCTTGAAGATTCTTCAAATATTGTATAACCTTTTTTAGAAAGCTCATCAATTATTGAACTTTTTCCTGTTCCAGGTCCACCCGAAATAACAATCTTCATTAAAATAATTTTTATAAAATTCGTCAATAATGTTTAAAATGAAAAAATAATTAACAATATATTTGTTAATTAATTATGCGAAAAGAGCAAGAAGAATTTTATATTAAATTAAAAAAGCTGCTAAATGATACTAGTTCTTGGCCGTCTAAGTATATTTATAAGCTTATTTTTAAATCTGATCCAAAAAATATTCAAAAACTTAAAGATATTTTTAATGAACCAAATGCAGTTTTTAGTATAAAAAAATCTAAAAATGAAAAATACACATCAGTTTCAGTTACAATTATTGCTAAAAATCCTGATTTCATTATTACTAAATACAAGATTGTAGCCAATCAGATTGAAAAAGTAATTTTATTATAATATCTGTTCATATTTTTTGTATTTTGCCTCATATTAACTTACCAAACTTATCAAATTGATTGAAAATTTACAGTACAATACATTAAGAGAAGACTTAATCATCCCTGAATATGGTAGACATATTCAAAAAATGATAAATCACGCTTCCTCCAGGGAAACAAAAGAAGAAAGAAATAAATTGGCAAATTCTATAATTTCTGTAATGGGAAATCTACAACCTCATTTTAGAGATGTTCCTGATTTTAAACACAAATTATGGGACCAATTATTTATAATGTCTGATTTTAAACTGGATGCAGACTCTCCTTTTGAAAAACCATCAAAAGAAGTTTTAGAAGCCAAGCCAGATCCGTTGAGTTATCCTCAAAATTTCCCTAAATATAGATTTTACGGAAATAACATCAAGATTATGATTGACGAAGCTGTAAAATGGGATAGTGGTGAGATGAAAGAAGCATTAATCTTTACAATCGCTAATCATATGAAAAAGTGTTTTTTAAATTGGAATAAAGATAGTGTTGAAGATCAAGTAATTTTTGATCATTTATTTGAGTTATCCAATTCTAAAATTGATATAAGAAACTCTAAAGAGGAATTGTTAGATTCATCTTTACTTTTAAGACCTAAAAAGAAATTTGCAAATAAAAAATTTCAGAAAAAAAATCATAAAAATAGAAAAAGATATTAGTGTAGGTTTTTATGCAAGCATTTAAAATACAAGGTGGTATTAAGTTATCGGGGGAAGTAATACCTCAAGGAGCTAAAAATGAGGCTCTACAAATTATTTGCGCTACTTTACTTACCCCAGATGAGGTTTTTATTAATAACATCCCTGATATTATTGATATAAATAAGCTCATTTATTTGTTAAAATCTTTAGGGGTTGAGGTTAATAAAATTAAACCTAATTCATATTCTTTTAAGGCTGAAAATATAAACCTTAATTATTTAAATTCTGATAAGTTTAAGATTGACGGAAAAAGTTTAAGAGGGTCTATAATGATTGTAGGACCATTATTAGCAAGATTTGGAAAGGCTTATATTCCAAGACCTGGAGGTGATAAAATAGGAAGAAGACGTTTAGATACACATTTTGAGGGTTTAATCAAATTAGGAGCTAAATTCAGCTACAATAAACAAGACTACTTTTACGGGGTAGAAGCAAAAAAATTAAAAGGTGCTTATATTTTATTAGATGAAGCTTCAGTAACCGGAACTGCTAATGTACTTATGGCTTCTGTACTTGCTGATGGTTTAACAACAATTTATAATGCTGCTTGTGAACCTTATATTCAGCAGCTTTGTAAATTATTGACTTCAATGGGTGCAAATATCGAGGGAATTGGTTCAAATTTACTTAAAATTAGAGGTGTTAAAAAATTAAAAGGTACAGAACATACAGTTCTCCCTGATATGATTGAAATTGGTAGTTGGATTGGATTAGCTGCTATGACAAAAAGTAGTATTAGAATAAAAAATGTCAGTTGGGAAAATTTGGGAGTTATTCCAAATGTGTTTAGGTCTTTAGGAATTAATCTAATAAAAGAAGATGACGACATAGTTATTCTTGAGCATAATAATGGATATGAGATTAAAAATTATATAGATGGATCAATACTTTCAATTTCTGATGCACCATGGCCGGGTTTAAGCCCTGATTTATTAAGTATTATATTAGTTGTTGCTACTCAAGCAAGAGGCAGTGTTTTAATTCACCAAAAGATGTTTGAAAGCAGACTATTTTTTGTAGATAAATTAATAGATATGGGTGCGAAAATCATATTATGTGATCCTCATAGGGCTACAGTCATAGGGCATGATTTTAAATATTCGTTAAAAGCTACAAATATGAGCTCACCTGATATACGAGCAGGAATATCTCTTTTAATTGCAGCATTATCAGCAAAAGGAGAATCTACTATTCAAAATATTGAACAAATTGATAGAGGCTATGAAAATATAGATGCTAGACTTAAATCTCTTGGGGCTAAAATTCAAAGAGTTTAATTTTCGTTTACAGGGCTAGGACCATATCTCATTAATTGAAATTTTTCAATCATTAAATTTAATAATTTTAATCTATATACTTTTTATAAGTTTCAAGACATCTTTTTCTAGCAAATTTATGATCTATAATTTCATCAGGGTATTCATCTGATTGAGTGTCTACCCACTTATTTATATAAAGTTGTTTTTTATCAAATTTTAGTATTTGAGTATGTGGATTAAAAATTCTAAAGTATGGAGCTGCATCAACTCCTGATCCACTTGCCCATTGCCAATTACCGATATTACTAGCCATTTCATAATCATTTAATTTTAGAGCAAAGTATTTCTCGCCCCATCTCCAATCAATTAACAGATGCTTGCATAAGAAGCTTGCAGTAATCATTCTTACTCTGTTATGCATAAAGCCTGTTGAATTAAGTTCTCGCATTCCAGCATCAACTATCGGAAATCCCGTTCTACCACTTTTCCAAGCGTTAAACATTTTTTTATCATTTAGCCACTGTATCTTGTCATATTTTAATTTAAAACTTTGATTTGAAGTATGTGGGAAATGAAATAAAATTTGCATAAAAAACTCTCTCCATATCAATTCATCTAAATATGTGTCTTCTTTGAAGTTTAAGAGATAATGTACAATTTTTCTAATACTTATTGTGCCAAATCGAAGGAATGGGCCAATTTTTGAAGTTGCGTTTAAATTAGGAAAATTTCTTCTTTCGGAATAATTATTTATTATTTCACTATTAAGCTTAAACTTCTCAATTTTATCATTATTTATTTCAAAACCATAGAAATCAATTTTTTTAAGACTATAATTTTTATAGAAGAAAAAATTATTGTCTATTATTTTTTCGTCTAAAATCGTTATATCTTCTTTTAATTTTATTTTCCACTTGTTTTTGTATGGGGTGTAAACAACATATGGATTTCCATCATTTTTTACAACTTCTGATTTTTCAAATATAACTTGATCTTTAAATGATAAAAGCTTTGAATCTTTTGAATCCAAATAAGATTCTACGGATTTATCTCTTACTATAGAATAAGGTTCATAATCGTGGTTGCAGTAAACGGAATTAATATTAAATTCTGAGTTAAGTTTTTTAAATACCTCTATAGGTTTACCTTTAAAAACCAGTAAGCTAGATTTAAACTTACTATTTAATTGATCATTTATCTTTTGTAATTGATCGTAAATAAAATTTATTCTTTTATCATTAACAGGTAAAGTGTCTGTAATATCAGGGTCAAAAATAAATATTGGTAAAACTGGATATTTAGATTTTGTTGCGTGAGACAAACCATTATTATCATCTAATCTTAAATCTCTTCTAAACCAGAAAATATTAACCTTTACCATTATAATTCGCCAAAGATTTCTTTGAGTTTTTGCTCTCTGTAATCAAATATCTCTTCTAACTTTGGTTTTACTAAAATCGGATGAAATAGTCTTCCAAGAACCCCAAAAGGTAGCATGTAATCAAGTATATCAATTATTTCAATACCACCATCTATTTCATTAAATAGATGCTTGTGATGCCAAAACTTATAAGGGCCAAACCTTTGCTCATCAACAAACTGTTTATTTTTATTTACATGTGAAATTTCAGTCACCCATTTCATATTTAGATTAAATATTGGGGTAACATTATATTTTATGATTTGACCTGAATACATACTAGTTTCTTCAAAATCGATAATATTAAAACCCATATAGTCAGGTGTGATAATTTTTAAATTTTCAGGTTTACTAAAGAAAGCCCAGCCCTCATTAATAGTAATTGGGATTTTTTGAGATTTTTCTAATCTGTATATTTTCATTTAATATAATTGGTAATTTTTGAGCTTGTTGGGCTTGTAAGAGAATACCAATAATCAATTAAATTTCCATCCTTATCGATAAGATATTTTTGAAAGTTCCATTTAACACTTGAATTTTTTCTGCCATTTAATTCTTTACTTGTTAACCATTTGTAGAGCGGGTGCTGGTTTGAACCTCTAACTGAAACTTTTTCAGTCATTGGAAAGGTAACATTATATTTTTCTGAACAAAAAATAGAAATTTTTTCTTCGTTACCAGGTTCTTGACCTCCAAATTGATTGCATGGCACACCAACTACGACTAATTTTTCATCATTATCATTATATAGCTTTTGTAATTCCCTATACTGACGAGTAAATCCACAGTTTGAGGCGACATTTACAAATAATACATATTTACCTTTATAATCACTTAATTTGATTGTGTTTCCTTTAATGTCGTTTATTGTAATATCATAAATAGGCATAGTTGTATTTTTGTTAATATTAGAGCTATAATCACTGTTTAAGATCGAAATGATTAATACAATAATTATGTTAATAGTTTTAATCATAAGCTTAGCTTTTAAAAGATACAATTCCTGCATCCATATTGATTATTTGTCCTGAAATAGATGAAGCATCATTAGAAATTAAAAATTTAGCCATCTTGGACACTTCTTTAGCTGATAATATTTTTTTCAAGGGGTGTCTTTCAATCATATTTTCTACTACTTTTTCATTTCTTAGAATTTTGGAAGCCAATTCAGTGTTAGTAATTGTAGGTGCAATTGCATTTACTCTAATTTTAGGAGCTAATTCAGCACCTAATGTTTTAACAATCCCGTCAATAGCCGATTTAGAAGCAGAAACTGAAGCATGATATGGCATTCCAAGTTTAGTTGCAACTGTACTAAATAATAATACAGATGGGTTTTCGCCCTTTTTGATAACGGGTAAATATTTTTTTATAGCTTTAACTGCACCAATAACATTTAATTCAAAATCATCTCTAAAATTTTCAATACTTAAAGTAGAGATAGGTTTCAAATTTATTGATCCTGGACAATAAATTAGCGTATCAATGTTTTCAATATCTAGAAAATCGTCCTTAGTTGAATCTATCTGAAAATGAGTGTAATTATCATGAGTGAAGTCAGTAATATTCCTACTCATGCAAATTACTTTATTGTTATCGATTAATTCTTCGACGATAGCTTTACCAATTCCTTTGGTACCGCCAACAATTAGAATACTTCTCATGATTAGTTTTGACGACCTTTAAGTCTTTTTTCAACTTTCTTCTTGATAACAGTTAGTCTTTTCATGATATCCATTATTTCTGAGTCTTTATTTTCTTTATAAATTTCGTTTAAATCAAGAATTAGGCTTTTTACTTCCCTTGAAGCAACTATTTTTTCATTAGTACTTTTGTAAACGTGTTTTCTACTTTCGAATTCTAACGCTTTTTCTATTAATCCCATTTCTTTTACTAATTTTATTTTGGTTAATATTTCTTTGTCTGGAGCACTTAAATCTTCCTAATAAAAAATTTCTTTTAGCTTCATGTTTTGTTTTTCTGCCAGAAACTCTTTTTCTCCAAAGT
>MDTB01122036.1_pt1 | contig 10660 bp, 9 predicted proteins | sample 811161 | NCBI WGS metagenome assembly MDTB01 (sample SAMN05326650, study PRJNA326480) | marine metagenome | isolation source: seawater | place: Mediterranean Sea | collected 2009 | reverse complement strand
TAGGTGAAATGAATAATAAAATTAATGATGAAATTTTATATTCAACTGGTATTTATATGTGCTTGGAATTACCTGATAATAATTTAAATAATCAAATATCAAATAATATTGTTAAAAAAAATATTAAATCTTCAAGTAATATCAAAATATTAAAAAATCTCTCCAAATCAAATAATTTAAACTATATAAATCCAAATAATATTTCATCAAATTTATATAAACAATCATTTAATACAACTAAATTATATAATAAATCTTTTAATATACCATTTTCAAAAAATACCACAACTTCTACATCTTCTCCTACAACTTCTCCCACAACTTCTACATCTTCTCCTACAACTTCTAAATTTTCTCCTACAACTTCTACATCTTATCCTACACCTTCTACAACTTCTACAACTTCTACATCTTCGCCTACAACTTCTACATCTTCTCCTACAACTTCACCTACAACTTTTAGATCTTCTACAACTTCTACATCTTCTCCTACAACTTCTACATCTTCTCCTACAACTTCATCTACAACTTCATCTACAACTTCATCTACAGTTTCTCCTACATATTCTATTTTATCACAAACTCAAGTTTCTAAAGATATAAACAATATAAATAATGAAACAGATAAAGATAATATAAGTAAACAACCAATTTATAAAGATAATTCTTTAATATATTTGATCATAATTGCTTCCTTAGGTTTAATTTTATTATGTATAGCTTGCTATAAATGCATTTGTTGTATTAAAAACAGGAATAAAATAAAAGGTAAAAATGATTTAAATAAGGATATAAAAAATGAAAATATTGATATTGAATCTGGTCGAAATAACAATAAAAATAGGAATTCTTGGAATAATTTAAAACATACTAATGTTGCTATTAAAAAATTAAAAATGTTAGAACATTATAATGATAAAAAGTATAACCCTAAACTACCAGTTCCTCAACAGAACAAAAAAAAAACTTTACCTAATGCTACTATTGCACATAAAAATTTAAAAAAAAAAATAAATAAAAATTCAAATCCTAGTTTTTTAGATAGTAATAATAATAATAATAATTTAAAACCACCTAAGTCTCCACCACCACCTTTACCTGTTCCTACTTTTACAGGTATGATAACAGATAGAAAGAATAAAAAAGATAAAAAATTAGATATAAAAGAAATAAACGGAATGAAAGGATAATTAATTATATTTTATCAAAGATATAATTTAATTCAAATACTTAAAATTTAATTTCAAAATTGATTTAAAAATAAACATGATAAATTATATTATATTAAGATGTCAGCACAGCAACTATTCGTAAAAGCAAAAGAATTCAATCCTTCTAAAGTAACTTATGATGAACCCCAAACTAACAAGCGAGGTGGTAAATCTGTTAGTCTTAGATTAAAAGGTCAACCTATTGTTCTACAAATTCCATTAATGTTAACTTGGGGAGTTAATGAATGGGTAGATGAAAATAATGGTTCTGTAAAGTATGATATGTCATTACAATTTGAACCAAATAAAAGTTCTTCACAAGATGATTTTCTAGAAAGGATGAAACAATTTGAATCTAAAATTGTTTCAGGAGCTGTAGAAAATAGTAGAAAATGGTTCGGTAAAAAAATGAGTAAAGAAGTAATAGAAGCTCTAATGTATCCGATTTTAAAATATAGAAAAGATAAAGAAACTGGTGAACCAGATTATAATGCTAATCCTACATTAAAATTGAAAGTTCCATATTGGGAAAATAGATATAATGTTGAAATATATGATATGGCAAGAAATGCATTATATTTACCTCCTAAATTTGGTAAGGGAGCAGAAGGTAATAAAGCATATGGACAAGACCCTAAATCCACTCCTATTGATTTCGTCCCTAAAGCATCACAAGTAAAAGGGTTAATTAGATGTAATGGTATGTGGTTTGTTGGTGGTAAATGTGGAGTAACCTGGCAATTAGTTCAAATTCAAGTTAGACCACCAACTAGATTAGTAGGGTCAGGTAATTGTCATATTATGGACGATAGTGATGATGAAGAACTATTAGCTGAATTAGATAAAGAAGATAAAAAAAAGGAATTTGAACAACCAGACGATGAATATAATAGTAAGCCAACATTTGATGATGAAGAAGAAGGCAAAGAAGAAGAAGAAGAAGAAGAAGAAGATGAAAACCAAGAAGAAGAAGAAGAAGATGAAAACCAAGAAGAAGAAGAAGAAGAAGAAGATAAATCTAAACCTCCTACACCAGTAGTAAAGAAAAAGAAAAAAATTGTAAGGCGTAAAAAGAAGAAAAGTGATGCTTAAATCAACATTATAAAAAATATATTATATTATAAAATTTTTTATTTATTTTATAATATTTAAATACTTATTTAAAATATATCTCCTGGAATATTATGGTTATTATGGTTATTATGGTTATTATTTACAAGTTGCATAGCAACTTGCCGAATAGGAGGACCAGGAATTAATTCTTCGTCGATTATTGCACCTGTTGATGCTTCATTATCATAATCAGCACTGGTAGCATAATTCCGAACATTAGCACCGGTAGCAGAATTCCGATCATTAGCGTGGGTAGCATCATCTTGACCACCGTTCCCTCCTCTTTTTCTTTTTTTACCTCCATATAAATATTTATTTGATGGTTTGATTTTATCATGTAATTTACTTATTATTTTATTCATTTTCCCAACATTAGTTATATTTATATGTAATAAGGATATTATAGTTTTTTTCTTATTATCTGATTGAGTTTTAGTATACATTTTTGATAAGTTGGTTATGTTATTCTGTAATTTATTTGATTTTTCAATTGCGTCATAATATTTTTTCTGTAGAATTTCTTGATTATCATAATTGAATTGACCTTCTTCTGAGTTTTTCATAATTTTATTTATTATTTTTTCACTTTTCCTTTTCTTAGTATTTTTACTATTATTAGTAGAATACATTCCTCCTCTTTTATAAGTTTTCTTTTTTTTGTGTCTTTTTTTTTTAAGTCTTCTTTTTGATTTTCTTTTTATTTTTCTTTTATAATATTTCTTTTTTTTTGTTTTCATATATAATTACTAAATATTTATTTAATTATATAAGATAAATTTCTATATATATATCTCCTCGTGTATTTGAATCAAACGTATGTTCTTCATTTATCTTTAATATTCCATCTTCTTTCAATATTACAATCTGTTTTTCTTTAGTTATTTTCAAAGATTTGCTATCTATCTTTATCAATTTCTCTCCAACTTCAAATTCATAAAATCCTTTTTCAAACAAAATATTAAGTTTTATTTGTTTTGTTATGAATATATTATTGTACCTATTGATCCAAATATTTTTTGGAAGTTCTGGTTCACATTTAACTATTAAATCTTTATCTTGGAGAGAAAAATGTAATTCATGATGCCATAAAGGTATATAAAATTCTTTATCTTTAACATTTAACTTATAAATATTATCATTAAAAAGATCCTTTAAATTAGGATTTAATATGATAATATTATCATATATCATTTTTTTTTGCAATTTGTTTTTAAGTTCATTAATTAAATCATCGTCTAACTCTAATATATAATTATATTTCGTTATAAATTCATATACTTTTTCAGCCTTATCCTTACTTAATTTTTCAAATATTTTTAATGATACATGATGACAATCTTTTATAATTCCTTGAAAACTTGTATCAATAAACAAATTATCCCATTTTGAATCTGGAGAGAAATATTTAACACACATTTTTATTAATTCTTTATAATCAATATTTTTATTTATATTAATGTGATTTTTATCAAAGTATCGGGGTTGCTTAGTTAAAAATTCATATGCTTCTTTTACTTCTTTAAATTTCTCTCCTTTATCTTGTTTATATTTATCTGGATGATATCGTAAAGCCATTCTAAAATAAGCTTTTTTAACATCTTCATCTAAATGTTTTTCACATATTTCTAATATTTTACAAGCATTAACATAATCCATGTATTTTTATACATAAATAAAGAATAAAACTCTCTAAGTGATAGATTGGACGATAATTATTATTGTATAATTTTAAAAATGGATATAATCGTAAAAAAATATCATCTATATTATCATCGTGTAAATATTTTTTTGATATTAAAGAATTAATTATATAATATAAACAAGCATGAATATCTAAATTAAAAATGAATATTTGATATAAATTATCTCTTAATTCCAAGAAATGTATATTTTTATAATTAATAATTTTATCAATTATTTTATTACAAATTACTTTATTTACATTATTAAGACAACTTATTTTAGCTTTTATATTTTTTATATTTGTTATATCATTTACATTTATATTATTCATTAAAGTTTTTGTAGTAGCCTTTGTATAATCACCTTTTATAGGTCTTTTTAATGGGATAATTTGACATCTATTTAAAATGTTTCTAGGAATAAAACTTACATTCTCAGTTATTAATATATATATAATTTTTAAATTTTTATGTTTTAATGATTGCATATAACTATAAAAAATATCCAAAAGCTCGCTATGAATATGATGAAAGTTTTTACAAACTATAATTCCACATCGATTTGTTCTAGCTGATAAAATATCTATTATATGGTAATAAATATCATTAAATAATAATTTTGAATGACAACCAAGTAAAGACATATCTAATTCAAAATGAATATCACTTACTTTAAAATCATATTGTTTTTTATTATTATAATTAAAATTAATTTTTCTTTCAAATCTCAATTCAGTAGGACTAAACTTTTTAATATAATTTAATACTTGACTATATTTTCCTACACCAGATGGTCCGTAAAATATCAAATTATTTTGTTCTAATATATTGTTACTTAAAGAATCAAATAAAACTGATAAATTACTGTGTATATTATATTTTTTTACATCATTTATATATTCTTCAAATTTGGATGAAAAATATTTCATCATATGTTATTTAACATTAATATGTATTTATATGTTAATGTTAATAATTAACTTATTTTAAAGCCCAAATATTTTTATCTTTTTTCATACCACCACTATTTTCCCATTTACAATTAGATACTATGATATTATACACCATATATTTTTTTTCTCTAAGATAATTAATTATTTCTTCTTGTTTATCAAAATCTTGATTAATTTTTAAAATTTTTAAATGATCTATATTTAATTTTTTTAAATCAGATAAATTAATTTTAAAACTAATATTCAAAAAATCTATATTTTGTAAATCAATACTACTATATGTATCTCCAACATCAGGATGATTTAATTCAAAATTAGTTAAATTTTTATTAACCGCATATATATCATCTTTTTCAATAAAACTATAAAAATTATTTAGATTTAAAAAATTAAAAATTTTATCACAACTACTGTGTTTGTGCTCTATTTTTATTATATCAACATTTACTTTTTTAATATCTAAAGATTGTAATATAATAAAATCGTGTCCTTCTGTATCTATTTTAAGAAAATTTATATTATTTATACTATATTTATCACATAAATTTTGTAAAGTTAAACAATTTACTTCTTGTTTTAAAGAATTTTTAAAAATATTTAATTTTTTATTATGATTGAATCTAAAACACCCTTTATCACCATTTAAACAACTTATACCCTTTAACCATTTTCTATTGTTTAAATTTTTATTAATATAATCAGGGTCTATATAATGTATATTTAAGGTTTTTTTACTATCAGATATAGCTATATTTTCATAAATAATATTATCATATTTTTTTAATTTATCAAAATAATATTTTACTGGTTCAACTACAATTCCTTTCCAGTTATTCAAAATTAATTCTTCACACGTATCAAAATCACAAGAACCTATTTCTACAAAAAACATTATATTAATAACAATTAATATTTTATTTTTAATACATAATTTTATTATATTTAATTTTATTATTTTAAATATGATTTAAATATAATACGTTAATATAATTTATGTTCTTATCTATTAATCATAAAAAATTTGATCCATATAATATTATTATAAGTGAAAAAAGAAAAAACAATGTAATGCCTGGAAGTGATTTCCATAGACTTATTTTTAGCGATGAATTTTGTTCTATAAATGGTGTATTTTTACATTTTACACTAACAGAAATTAATATTGATAAATATTTTAATAAAATTAAATGCATATTTAATAATTCACATAGTAATTGTAATGTTATTCAAACAATAAAAAATATTGAAAAAACTATTTTAAATAAATTTCAAAGTAATAACAATAACAATAAAATCCCATCTTATAGGATTTATGAACAACTGCAACATTCTTTTATAAAATTATATGGCGATGATCGTATTAAATATGGTAAATGTGCTGAAGTCAAATTTTTACTTAAAATATCTGGTATATGGGCTTCTAATCAAACAAATGAGGTTGGATTAACATTTAGATTTTTTATTTTTAACAATCTGTTTTAAGATACTCTAAAATAACATATATTTGACTTATAGATACTCCTGATATTATAGCTGCTATAATAAAACCACATATCGCAAACCACTTGGCCAAGTCACCCGCCTCTTTTTGTAAAGTATTAGTATAATCTTTACCTCCTAATATTAATCTTTTTACTTGATTATTCCAAACATAAATTTGTATTAAAATCATGAACATCGATAATATGTTAAATGTATTAAATTCTGCTGGTTTTTCACTTGCATAAATATAGTCAGCGTGAATATACATAATAATACTTATAATTATTACTTGAATTAGTATTAAAATACCCGGAAAACCATTCATTATAAATTTTTTTAATAATGTAATAATATTTTGAATAAATCCCGAACCTTCGTTAGATGGTTTAATATTTCGCACTGATTTAAATAAAATTAGTAATAATGATATAAATACACCTCCACCCATTAACCCGTATGATAAAGTTTCACTATATTTATGTGTAATTAAAGACCTAGAAATAAAAAACCAAACCATACCTACTATACTAATAGCCATCATTACAGATAAAAATATAATATCATCGTATTTTTGATAACTACTTCCACTTTGTCCTTTTATTAAATTTCCTACTCGAGAACTTGATAGTGTGTTACCTCCTTTCATTTTAAAACATTTTCTTGGCATTATGATATATATTATATTTTATTATTTTATTTAATTAATAGTATTTAAATAAAATGATATTACTAAATATATTATTAATTCGATTTAGCACTAACATATATTTGATTTAAATAAATAATTGTAATATATATTTTCAATATAAATATAAAAATAAAATATTAGAAATTTATATTATGAATAATTTTAATTTACAAACATCACATCCTTTAATTCAAAGTGCTCAAACATTTGTATTAGATAGAAAATTAGTATCAATACATTCTGTCGATAGAGATTATAAAAAATGGCCAAATAGTAATCATTTTGGTATTGATTTAGGAGAAGCATTTCATAACGTGCAATCTTTAAGATTAATTAATTTTACTGTCCCTTTAAATAATTATACATTTTCAAAATCTTATCAAAATACTATGATGACATTTCAATATAAAACAAAATTATTAATTAAAATTAAAAATTTGTTAAATAATGCTAATATAAGAACAGCTATTGATGATATTTTAAACGCTATATTTATTCCTAATGGAGATAGATCTACTTGGAATACTAAAAAACCAAGTGATATTAAAATATATGGTAAAGTTGGAAATAATTTTGTAGAAGCAGATTATACTGGAACTGCTAGTCAAGATAAATCTCCTTGGAATGATGTTAATATTTTAGATAATAATAATTTAGCACAAATTAGAATAAATTGGGAACCTTCTGATTTTCAAATTAAATTACCTGAAGGTTCATATACATCAAATCAATTAGCTAATACACTTCAATATTTAATGAATCAATCAGTTTATAACGCATCCGCAGATTTGTCACATAATTGTTTTCCTGTTAGAAGTGGTGTAACTTTGAACGGAACAAGTTTAATAACTAATTTTGATCAAAATACATCTGCTTGGCAACAAATAGGTATTAAACCATTTATAGTAAAATACAACGATGTAACAAATAAATTACATATTGGTTCTAAAGAAGGGGAATTTACATTAAAATGTTCAAAACAAGAAATTTATGATCCTGAATGCGATGTTAATAAAGCTATATTTCATCAATATACAAAATGGGGTCTACCTTCTTATTTAGGATTTAATAAAACAGATTATATTTCATCATCTACTGATATTAGTTCAAATAATAATTATACAAATAATATGGGTGGATTGATTTTATCTTTTGAAAATTCACCTTGGTTAACTCCTCAAGGTATAAATAATATTGAATTAACTTCTATTTCAAATGATAATACTTATAGTAATGATACAGTTCAAATAAATTATAATTCTATTGTTTATGATGTATCCGCAAATCATAATTTAGATATTAAAGGCGAAGATGCTCTTTATATGGAAATAGATAGATATAATTCTATTGATGAAATATACCCTTATTCGGAAAGGACAGGTCATTTATATAATAATGATTTAGGACATAGAGTAAATGGTTCTTTTGCTAAAATACCATTAACACATACACCTTTCGGTCAAGAAGTAGCTACAAGAGATAATTTAAATCTAAATATTTTTCATAGCGACCCTCCTATACAACGAATAGATAGATTTAAATTTAAATTTAGATACCACGATGGAAGACTAGTTGATTTTAAAAATTTACCATTTAGTTTTACTATTGAAATGAATATGTTGAAAGATGAACAAACTAGAGCTAAAAAAGTTAGAGTTCCATCACTTTACAATTTATAAATTAATTATAACTTATAAAAATATAATTAATTCTAAAAATTTGGACTATCGCTAATATCTGTAGTTGAATATGATTCTATTAAATGTTTATATCTTGATGATGAATATAATACTTGAAATACCTTGTTATATGTATCACTTGATAATGCTTTTATAATTGGGGGAAATATATATTCAAAATGATCTTTATTTTTACATCTACTTTTTCCAAAACATAAAGGTAAAAATTCATCAAATGGAATGACTTCATTAAATATTTGCGTATTTAATAATTTTTTACAACAGTTTAAAGAAAAAATAACAGCGTGACAATTCCAACAATATTCTGTTTCTAAAAAATTTGTGTCTTTATATTTTTTTTCTTTTATTCCTCTAAAAACAGGTTGTTTTCCTATGTAATATAAATCAAAATCATTATGTTTTTTAATTAAATTATGATATTTATCTATTTCCAACTTTAATTCCCCTATATTATTGCAATATACATCATCTTGTAATAAAAGAATTGTTTTATAATTATTTTTAACAACATCTTCTAATAATTTCATATGAGAATAACAACAAGCAGCTTGTCCCAATTTTAATTTATTTCCTTGTTGTCCAGGTAATGAATTACTTTCATTCTCCCAAAAATTAGAAACACGTATTTCTTTATTCAAAATATCGTTTTTAAATTCTTTGGTGTCCCAATATGTTCCTCTAAAAATTTTTATTGGAATAAAAATTTCTTCATCCGCTAATAACATTAAAGTTTGTTTTAATCTAGAACGCTCCTTTTCCAAATTAATTATGTATATACATTCAATATTATTCATATACAAAATAATGTTATGAATCTCTAAATTATTTATTTATTTATTTATTTATTTTATTTATTTATTTTATTTATTTATTTTATTCAAAACCCAATTTTCATTTACATCATCTATTGTTATTCCCTTCATAGGTATAAATTTTGGTTTTTTCATTTGTTTTGTTTTGTAAAATATATAAGGTCCATATTTCCCTTTTCTAATTGATATATCACAACTAATTTCCTTTATAATACTACTATTTTTTGATTTCTTTCCATTTAAAACATCTAATATATCATCCATTTTAATTTCATTCATTTCTTTTTTTATATGACTTATAGACATATTTTTACCATTACAATTAATATACATACCATATTTACCTTTCATTAAATAAACTTCATTTTCTTTATGCAAACCTAATGTTATTTTATTACTATTTTTATTTTTTAAATCCAATATTTCTTCCAATTTATATTCGTTGTTTTTTAATTTTTCTATATCTAAATCTTTTTTAACATTTTTAAAAGTTATTTCACCATCTTTTTCACATTTTATTACAGGACCATATCTACCAATCATATAACTATGTTCTTTATCTATTTTATAAGATTCTCTTGTAGTTGATATTTTTTTTGACGATTCTTTTATTTGTTTATTACATTCATCACAAAGTGTATACCATATTCTTTTACCTCTAGAAATTTTATCAAGATTATCTTCCATATTCTTAGTATAATCATAATTAAATAAATCATCAAAATGTTTTTCTAAAAATTCATAAACCATTACACCTATTGGTTGAATTACTAATTTATTTTTTTCATTTCCAAATACTCTTTCTGTTTCTATTTCATCTAAAACTTCACCAACTAATTTAAAATCAACACATTTCAGTTTTTTCCCAATTACATTTTGTTTTTTAACATAACCTCTATCTTGAATTTTTGAGATTAAACTTGAAAATGTAGATGGTCGTCCTATACCTTTTTGTTCCAACATTTGAACCAATCTGGCTTCTGTATAATTTTTTTTTAAATCTTTTAAACTAATTTTAC
>MDTB01187224.1_pt1 | contig 10661 bp, 11 predicted proteins | sample 811161 | NCBI WGS metagenome assembly MDTB01 (sample SAMN05326650, study PRJNA326480) | marine metagenome | isolation source: seawater | place: Mediterranean Sea | collected 2009 | reverse complement strand
TCAATATTTTGAACTTTTCCTTTGGCAATTAAAACAGCATCATCTTGACCAGTTAATTTACGAGCTGTTTTTAAACGATCTGAATATTTTTTTTTATCCTTAAAATTTAAAGGATCATCTTTAGGTAAAGGTGTTTGAATTAATTCAAATTCTTTATTATCGAAAAAAGTTTCAAATCTTTCTTTGCATGTCAATTTATGATGCGCGCCGCATTTAGGGCATACTTTTTGATTGGACTCCATATCTTCCTTGTAAATTAAATTTTTGCAACCACATGTCATCCAAAGATTTTCCTCATTTTTTGAGGATTTTTTTTCAAAAAGAGATTTTATTTTTGGTTTTATAAATTTTGTAATCCAATTCATATTATTTTTCTTTTAAGATTGTATACAACTTTACCTAAGTTTGTGACAGGATTTTGTCTTAATCTTATTGAATTGGTTATTATTTTACACAACATACTACCTACAACTAGTCCATTTGCAGATTTAAGATATGATATAGATTTATCAGTTATTCCAAAACCAATTACAAGATTCTTTTTGGGATTGATCTTTTTAATTTTATTATAATTTTTAATGATTTCTTTAGGTTGTACTTTTAGCTTTCCTCCTGTGGTGGATAACATGGATATATAGTAAATCATATCATGTGAATCTTTTATGATTTTTTTCATTCTATCTTTTGAGGTTGTTGGAGAAATAAGCTGCACGTAAGTAATTGATTTCTTTTTACATTTATTTGCAAAATTTTTATTTTCTGGATAAGGAAGATCAACAATAATTAAACCATCAACTCCAGAGTCTTTACATTTTTTTAAAAAATTATTTTCACCAGCCTGATAAATTAGATTGAAATAACCCATAAGAATAATAGGTTTATGTTTATTATTAATCTTAAATTTTTTAACTATTTGAAAAACGTCTTTAAGTTTGACACCATTTTTAAGTGCACGGTGAGAACTACCTTGTATCTGACCTCCATCAGCTATGGGAGTGTTGTGCGGAAATCCAAGCTCAAGGATATCTGCATTTCTAGAAATTTTATTAAGTATTTTTATAGAATTACTTTTAGTATTATCTCCTGCAACAGTGTAAGTAATTAATGCGGGTCTTTTTTCTTTCTTACAAATATCAAAAGCCAGAGCTATTTTTGATTTCATCTAATATATGAACCTAATTTTTCTTTTATTATATCCTTATCTTTAAGACTATCTCCACAAGAATTAACAATTATTATTTCTGAAGATTTTAATTTCGGCGCAATACGAATTGCTTCAGCGAATGCGTGAGAAGGTTCAAGAGATGGTGAAATATTTTCAAATTTAGAGACTAATTGATACGCTTTAAGTGCATCTTCATCGCTAGCAGATGTATATTTTGCTCTCTTAATATCTTTAAGAAAACAATGTAATGGAGAAATACCAGGGTAATCTAGTCCTGCTGAAATCGACTCCGTGGAACCTATCTGACCTTCTTTATTTTGTATAACGTATTGAGCAGCACCATGAAGGATGCCAATTTTAGATTTGTTAGTTAAAGGTGCAGCATGAAGTTTACTATTTTTTGGTCCACCAGCTTCTACTCCTATAAATTCAACGTGAGTATTCATAAATTCGTTCCAAAAACCAGCAGCTGAGCTTCCTCCACCTACGCAATTAATTAATTTTAATTTGTTTGGTATTTTTCCAAATTCTTCTTTAATTTGATCTTTTAACTCTCTAGAAATTTGAGCGGTACTCCATGCGCAAATCTTTATAAAGATATTTGGACCCACAGTTGAACCTACACACATATGTGTTGTATCACAATTTGAAACCCAGTACCTCATACATTCACTCACAGCGTCCACTAGTGTTTGACTGCCAGTGGTAACAGGAATTATTTTCGCACCATTTTTTCTTATAGCTTCAACATTTGGTCTTTGTCGTTTTATATCTTTCGCCCCCATAAATATTTTACATTTAAGACCAAACTTTTTAGCCGCCATTGATAACATTTTGCCAGCATAACCGGCTCCAGTATCACCAATAACATATTTTTTACCAGCTCTTTTAGCTATTAAGCAATGAACTGTAGCATTGTAGATTTTATGAGCTCCACCATTTGCTTCTGATACTACTTTTGCGTAAATTTGCGCTCCACCTAGATGATTTGATAAATTTTCTAATTTAATAAAAGGAGTTGGGGCCCCTACATGGGTTTTAAAGTAATGATCTCTCTCCTTAATAAACTTTTTATTTTTTCTTAATTTCTTAAATAATCTTGTTAAGTCATCAATTGGCTTTTTGAGCGTTTCAGGTATAAAATTTCCACCAAATTTTCCCCCATACATAAAGTTTTTGTCATGCTGATCTATTAGAGGTATATTTTTTTTAATTTTAAAGTTCATTTATCTTATTTACAAAATTTTTGATTTTTTTATGATCCTTGTAACCTAATTGACCCTCTAAGTTAGACGATAAATCTACAAAGTTTACATCTAATTTACTAATATTTTTTACATTATTCTCAGAGATTGAACCAGCTAATATGTATTTTTCACCTTTAGGAAGTTTTGCAATTAAATTTTTAGGAAATTCTATTGAATTTTCCATTCCTGGTGTATCAAATAATATAAAATCTGCATTAGTATATTCTTTATACTTACCTATATCTTTTTCTTCATAAATTTTAATAGTCTTTATCACTTTTAAACCTAGGTTTTTAACTTCATTTATTCTTTCTTTAGTTTCTGATCCGTGAAGTTGAATATAATCGAATATATTTAATAAGTTTTTCTTTATAAAATCATTACTTGGATCCACAGTGACAGCAACAAAAAATGATTTATCTTTATTATATCTTGATAAGATTTTAATATCTTGAAGATTTACATTACGAGAAGATTTCTCATAAAAAACAAATCCTAAAAAATTTACTTTTAAATCTATACATAATTGTACATCCCTAGTTGGATTTAAACCACAAATCTTAACTTTCATCACTTTAATTCATCAATTAGCTTTTGAATATTATTTTTTATATTCCCCTTAATAATAGGTCTACCAATAACCAATGCTGTACTTCCATTTTTAAAAGCCTCTTTGGGACGCATAATTCTTTTTTGATCTCCAGTTTTGTCTCCTTTAAGTCTTATACCTGGCGTAATTATTTCTCTTTTGAAAATTTTTTTTACAAATTTCAAATCCGAACCAGCACAAACTATTCCATGACAACCACATGCCTTGGCTAATAATGCTTGTTTTTTTACTAAAGATTTAATCGGCCTAGTATGGCCAATTTTTTTTATTGAGGAGTTTGATAAACTTGTGAGAACAGTAACAGCTAAAACTTTTAATTTTTTATTTGTCTTTTTAGCCATTTTAACCACTGCTTTTAATGTTTCTTCTCCCGAGTTTGCATGAACAGTGATATAATTGATATTTTTTAAATCATTTAAAGATCGAACCGCAGCGGCACTTGTATTAGAAATATCTGATATTTTTAAGTCTATAAATACAGGATTATTTCTAATTTTAGAGACAAATTCACGCCCACCTTTAGCGTAGAAAAATTCTAGACCAAATTTATATCCAATATCTAATTGTTTCGACTTTGTTGAAATTAAAATCTTCTTAACTTCTCTAACTTTATTTGTATCACAAGCTATAAATATCTTAGGCTTTTTACTCATTAATTAAATTTTTTAAATTTTTAGATGGTCTGAATCTAACTTTAACACGTTGGGGCTTATATATTAACTCTTTTGTAGATGGATTTCGTGCATTATAATTCTCCTTTAATGTTTTACAGTACCACCTTCCTAAACCACGAATTTCAACATTATTACCTTTTTTAAGAGCATTTGAAATGCTTTCCGAAAAAATGTTAATTATTTCTTTTATATCAGATTGAGTGAGTTGAGGATTCTTTTCTTTAAGCTGTTTTATAAGCTTTGTGCGTGACAATTATTTTTCTTTTTTTTCTTTTTTACCAATAGCTTTTTCAAATATTCCTTTAAGAGTAGCTCCAGATTTTGTTGCTCCTTCACCAAATTTCGCTATTAAAGATTTCTCTTCATCTAATTGTGCAGCTTTTACACTAAGTTTCACTCTACGATTATTTAAATCAAGTTCAGTTATTTTTGCATCTAATGCATTATCTTTTGAAAATACTTCAGGTCTAGCATCTGCGGAGTCTTTTGCGAGATCAGCTTTTCTAATAGTTACTATTAATTTTTTGTCTTGATCTATCGCTACTTTAACACCTGACTTTAATACTTCATGAATTCTAGTTGTGATAACATCTCCAACTTTTTTTCTATTATCTTTGAACCAATCTAAAGGATCTTTATCTAAAGCTCTTTTTGAAAATCTAATTTTATCATCTTTAACCTCGAGAATTTTAACGCCTATAATTTCATCTTTTTTAAATTTTTTAAGGTCCTCAATATTTTCTTGATATGATATTTCTTTATAATGCAACATGCCTGATAATTTTGTTTCAACTAAATCACCGAAAATTGCTTTGTCAGTAATATTGTTTATTTTTATTTGAACTTCCTTACCTATTTGGTCTTTAATTTTATCCCATGGATTTTTTAAAGTAGCTTTATATGAAAGAGAAATTCTTTTGGTTGATTTATCAATGTTAACAATTTTGAATTTTATTTTTTGAGAGACTGAGAGTACTTTGCTTGGTTTAATATTCCTATTAGTCCAATCTAATTCAGAATTATGTATCAAACCCTCTATACCATCTTCAATTTTAACGAAACAACCATAATCCATAATTTTAGTGACTTCACCTTCGTATATTTCACCCACTTTATAATTTTTTTCAATATTTTCGTAAGGATCCTCTGTAAGAGCCTTAACAGACGCCGAAACTCTATTCGTCTCTTTATCTATTTTTGTTATTTTGACTTTTAGTTTTTGCCCAATTGTAACTAAATCAGCTGGTTTTTTTACTCTTCCATGACTTAAATCTGAGACATGCAACAACGCATCTATTCCATTAATGTCTAAAAAGATACCCCAATCTGTTGTGGCTTTCACTATTGAATCTTCAATTATTTGACCTTCTTCAATATTCTTTAAGGCTTTTGTTATTTCAGCGTTCTTACTTTTTTCTAAAACTGCTCTTCTAGACACACAAACGTTACCACGATTTTTATCTATCCTTGTGGCTATAACTTTTACCGGTGTATTTAATAAATGATCTATTCTTTTTAGCGGCCTAACGTCGATTTGAGACGAAGGCATAAAACAAGGTAAACCTTCAACTGTTGTAATAAAACCTCCCTTTACTTTTCCAGTAATATAACCCGTCATTTCTTCTTGAGTTTCAAAAACTTTTTCTAATTTTTTCCACGCTTTCATTTTTCTGGCTTTATCTCTGGAAATAATTATTTCTCCTTTAAAACTCTCTATTCTTTCAAGATACACGTCAATTGGAGAGCCAACTTTAATTTTAGAGAGCTCATCATCATTTTTAAATTCTTCTATAGGTATCATTCCCTCCATCTTTGCTTTACAATCAACTACAATGAAGTTCTTAGTTATTTCTGTAACTGTGGCTTTAATTATCTCGTTTTCTTTAAGTTTCCTATCTTTAAAATCTTGGTCTAGTAGGTCTTGGAATTCTCTATGAGATGGGCTTGTTTTTTTAAGTTCCTGTTCAGTTGACATTTTACTTTATTAAAACTTTCTCAACATATTTAGACATTTTAATTAACATTGCTTGTTTACTTAGTTTTCCGGTGTCGATTACTACCGAATCTCTATGTTTAAGTAAAGGGGAGTTTTTCCTTTTTGTATCGGATATATTCCTTATTCTAAGGGCTTTTTTAACGTCTTTTAGTTTTATATTTGGAGTGTGTTTTCTTAACTCTTTAAACCTCCTTGATGCAGCTTTTTTTAAATTACAAATGAAAAAAAATTTAAGATTTGATTTTGGCAATATTTTTGTTGAAATATCTCTGCCTTCTATACAGCACTTTTTATACTTGTTAGCGAAAGTGAGCTGATATTTTTTTAAAATTTTTCTTATCATATTTATTTTTGCGATTTTGGCAGAAATTTCAGATATTTCTGGTGTATGTAGATCTATTTTTTTTAATTTTTCATAATTTAATTTCTCAAATTTTTTCCGCAAGAAATTAAATTTTTTTTTTGGTTTATTTTTAATAAGTAAATAGCCCGCATATCTATAAAGCAAACCTGAAGACAAAAATTTCAAACTGTATTTTTTAGATATCATTTTCCCCCCTGTAGATTTACCTGTTGCAGCACCCCCATCACAAGAGATCTGTAAAATTTTATTTTTGTATTTCAAATTTTGCCCCTAGTGATTTCATAATTTTTAAAAAAGATGGAGACGAAGTAAATACAGTTTCAAAGTTTTTAATAGAAGTTGTAGCATTAGTCAGAACTGCTAATAAAAATGCACACATTGCAATTCTATGATCTCCAAGGTTACCAACGACTACTTTCTTATTACTTGCATCGATCATTCCCTTTCCATAAATTTTCATTTCATTTTTAGTCAATATACATTTTACTCCGATCTGACTTAAAATTTTTTTCATTTCTTCAGCTCTTGAACTTTCTTTGTTTGCTAATTCTGAAATTCCTTTAAATACTGAAACCCCATTTTGCAAACTTGCGATTAAAAATAAAAGTAAATACTCATCAGTCGTACTTGGATACATATTGGCAAGAGTTCTTAAAGGTTTAAGTTTACAATATTGAACTAATATATCACCGCTTAACTCGTTATTCTGTTTTTTTACGTTAATAAATTTCAATTTTGCTTTTTGTTTTTTTAAAATTTTATAAAAACCTAGTCTTGTTGGATTCAAACCAACATTTTTTATTTTAATCTTTGAGTTTGGATTTAATAATGTCAATGCTGTGAAAAAAGCAGCACTCGATGGATCACCACTAACGTTCAAATTTATTTGACTTAATTTATTTTTTCCGAATATTTTAATAATTTTTTTTTTATTTTTTTTTATATTTATCACCTGAGTATTTTTCATTAAAAGATTTTCGGTATGATCACGTGATTTAATTTGTTCCTCTATTGTTGTATTTCCAAAGCTATTTAGTCCAGCAAATATAGCTGCGGATTTTAATTGCGCACTTACACCTGCCTTATAACTAATTCCAATTGGCATTTTTGAAGAAATTAATTTCAAAGGAAAAGTGTATTTATTTTTAGGTAAAAAAATAGCACCAAACCTTGACATTAAATTAATTAATTCTTTCATATTTCTCTTATTTAATGAATTATCTCCTGAAACCTTAATCTCAATATTTGGAGTAGTAGAAAGTATTCCAATAAGTAATCTTGCTAAAGTTCCTGAATTACCAAAGTTTAAATTAGTATTTTTATAAGCAAATAAGGAACCTAAACCTTTACCATAGATTTTATAAGATAGAGGCTTAACTCTTTCAATCTTGACACCGAGTTTCCTACAAGCGGATATAGTGCTTTTTACATCCTCAGACTCCAAAATATTGCTAACTAATGAGATATTATTTGAAATCGCACCAATTAAAAAACTTCTTATCGATAAAGATTTATCAGAGTCAATTTTTATAGTTTTTTTGTAAGAGTTAATTTTAGAATTTAAAAATACATTAAACTTTTTAGAGTTCATTGACTATGAGGAAAATTGAGAACCAAAATAATGTTTTATTGCTTTTGATGACTTAAGAAGCTCATTTGATGTACCCTCGGCAATAACATTATGTTCACCTAAAACATAACTTCTATCTGTTATATCAAATAAGTTTTTAACATTGTGATCAGTGAGAAGTATCGCGGTACCACCTGATTGTATTTTTAATATATATTTTTGAATATCCTGAATAACTAATGGATCGAGTGCAGCCAAAGGCTCATCAAGTAAAACTATTTTAGGTTTATTTATCATAAGTCTGGCAAGTTGTAACCTTTTTGCTTCGCCACCTGAGAGCACAGATGCATTTAAAGATCTCAGATGAACCAAATTAAATTCTGATAAAAGTCTTTCAGTTTCATCTTTTTGTTTTTTTAAATCTTTTACATGTAATTGTACGAGTCCAAGTAAGTTTTCGTAAGTAGATAAATTAAACAAAGATCTTGATTGCGGTAAATATCCTAAACCCTCTTTTGCTCTTAAATGAATTGGTACTCCATGAATGGGTTTATTCTTTAAAAATATCTTTCCATTGTCAGGAGAAAGTTCCCCAATACACATTGAAAATAAAGTTGTTTTTCCACAGCCATTTGGGCCGAGTATGCCGACACACTCACCTGGAAACACTTTTAATGATAACTTTTTTAATATCGGTCTTCCATCAAAAGATTTACTTATATCTTTCACCTCAAAAATAGGTGTATCTTTTTTAAACTTTAATATTCTAAAACCTTTTTTCATTTGTAGTTAATTATCGATTTTATCAGGTTGTCTTTCAAAGAAGTAATGTTAAGAGTTTTACTTTTTATATCAAAAATTAGTTTATCAGCAAACATAGTTCCCTTAGCATCTAAAATTTTTACATCATTAGAGACTATTAGCAAATTATTGGCGTTAGAAAATTCTGCTTTTTCTGCAAAAAGCTTACTGTTTTCGTAAGTTGCCTCAACATTTTTTTTAAAAATCATATCTAAATTTTGATTATTATAGTTTCCTTCATCAGATGAAACATACAAAATTGTATTATCTTTAAAATAAAAAGTGGCTAAGACTCCCCTCATCTCAACAATATTTAAGTTTGAGTCAGAATTTATAGCTTCATCTGATATTATAGTATACCGATTACCTTCAAGATCAATACCTGAATATTTTACATTGTAAAAAACATTGGCAGGGTTATCCTTTTGATTCTGCATTTTTTTTTCAATGTTTTTTTCTAAATTTTTTGAAATAATTCTTTCTTGGTTAATTTCATTCTTATTAATTAAAGTGAATAATATCATTATTATGCCAGCAATAAAAAAGGATAATTGATAAAGTCTTAGTTTCTTTTTTCTATCCATCATCTGATCTCATCTTTTAGTAGAAAATGTATGTGAATAATGCCTTTTAGAGTCTTATTTTTTTTGTTTTTATCCTTGTCAGAGACCACTAACAAACTTGTAATTTTTTTTTCAGACATAAAACCCAAGGCTTTAGAAGCCGACATATTTTCATTTATTATTAAAGGATACCTTCTTATTATTTTATTAATATTTTTTTTGTTATTAGTATTATTTAAAACTCTTCTTAAATCTCCATCAGTAATTAAACCTTTAATAAATCTATTTTTTGTTATTACAATTATTCCAAGTTTTTTTTGATTCATTATTTTAAGAGCTTGATCAAAATTTTTTTTGTGATCAATTACTGGCATTTTTTTTCCAGTAACCATTATATCTTTTGCAAGTTTTAGAGAGGCACCCAGATTTCCTCCTCTATGGAATAAAAAAAAATTCTCCTTTGTAAATTTTCTTTTTTCCATAATAGTTGTAGCTAAACAATCACATAACATCATGACAAATGATGTTGAGGTCGTAGGCACAATATTATTAGGATCTGACTCTTTTAATTTTGGATAGATAATCTTAATATCACTGGCTTTTATTAACATGCTATTTAAATTTGAGGCTATTCCAATAATCTTAATTCTAAATCTATTTGCAAATTTTAATAGATTTGTAAGCTCGGCGGTATTACCAGAATTTGAAATAATTATTAAAATATCTTTTTTTTCAATTTGACCAGCATCACCATGAGAAACACCTGTTGGATCAACAAAAAAACTTGGTATACCAACACTTGAAAACGTGGCGGCAGCTTTTTTACAAATAAAGGAGTTTTTACCAACGCCTGAAAAAATAACTTTACCCTTACAATTATTTATTAAATCTACAGCGTTTATAAACGAACTGTTAAAAACTTTCTTAATTTTTTTTAATTCTTTAATTTGAATATCTGCAGATTTTTTTGCTAATAATATATAGTTTCTTTTACTCATTAATGTTCAAAAATATCAAATTTAAATCCATTTTGATCCAGGATTACTCTGGTATCTAAAAATGTTAAACACTTATTAAAAATATCCATTCTTTTTTCTCGAACCAGCATTTTTTCTAATTCATTCTTAATCTTATGTAAATAAATCACATCATTAGCTGCATACTCCAATTGTTTATCTGATAATTCATCTATATCTTTATTCCAGTCGCTACTACCTTGTCTTTTATCTAAAGATTTATTGCAAAATTCTTGAACCAAATTTTTTAACCCGTGGCTATCAGTATACGTTCTGACAATCTTTGAGGCAATTTTAGTATCAAAAATATTCTTAATTTTGCATTTAAGAAAAAATTCTAAAGCATTTTTATCAAATCTTAAAAAATGTCCTATTTTTAAAATTTTATCGTTTTCTAAAACAGAAACTAAATTGGGTGCTTTAAAATTATCTTTGTTTGGTTGAATTATGAAAACATTTCCCTTTTCATCACAAACTTGAATTAAACTTAATTTATCTCTCTCAGGTATCTGAAGGCCAGTTGCCTCAGTGTCAATTGCAATGCTATTTTTAAATGAATTAGCTATCTCCGAAGTTATGTCCTCTTTAAACTTAGTTATTTTCATATATAAGTGTTTTAAATACCATGAAAAATCAAATTTGCACAATCTTAGGT
>MDTB01173243.1_pt1 | contig 10661 bp, 11 predicted proteins | sample 811161 | NCBI WGS metagenome assembly MDTB01 (sample SAMN05326650, study PRJNA326480) | marine metagenome | isolation source: seawater | place: Mediterranean Sea | collected 2009 | reverse complement strand
GCCTGGTAATTATTGCGAAAGAGTAATACCCGATCCCATTCCGAACTCGGAAGTCAAGTCTTTCAGCGCCGATGGTACTTTGTCTTAAGATATGGAAGAGTAGGACGTTGCCAGGCTAAAAAATAATGAAAAACTTAATAGTGGTGATTGGTGGAGCTGGATTTGTAGGTTCTAATCTTATTGAATTATTTCTCAAAAAAACAAAAAAAAATATTATAAGTCTAGATAATTATTCAACAGGAACATCTCAAAATCATATAAAAAATAAAAGGGTTAAGTATCTTAACGGTAGCACAACAAATATTAATAAAAAACTTTCAAAGTATAAAAAAAAAATAGAGTCGCTTTTTCATTTTGGTGAATTCGCTAGAATTTTCCAAAGTTTTAAAAATTTTGATGAATGTTACCAATCAAATACAATTGGAAGTATGGCTGTATTTAAATTTTGTTTAGATAATAAAATTAAACTAATTTATTCTGCTACATCGGCAACCTTAGGAAATAATGGTAATGATAAAAATTTATCACCTTACGCTTTTACAAAATCTCAAAATTTAGAATTATTAGAAAATTTAAAAAAATGGTTTAATTTTAAGTATGAAATAGTTTATTTTTATAATGTTTATGGACCAAAACAAATCTGTGATGGAGATATGGCAACTGTTGTTGGAATTTTTGAGAGACATTATTTAAAGAATAAAAAAATGCCAGTAGTAAAACCTGGAAGCCAATCTAGACGTTTTACACATATAGAAGACACTGTTCAAACTTGCTTTGTGGCATGGCGTTTAAATAAAAATCAACATTACTCAATTTCGAGTAGAAAAAGTTATTCTGTCTTACAATTAGCAAAAATGTTTAAAAAGGGATATAAACTATTACCTCAGAGAAAAGGTGAGAGGTATGCTTCTGCCTTAAATAATTTAAATCTTAATAATAAGATAAATAAACGATACGGAAAAATTGATATTAAATCATATATAAGTGAATTTATAAATAATAATTAATTAATATTAATAAGAGATATTTTAAATAATAACTCGTATAGATAATCTCTAAATGAATAATTATAAATTTCTATTTGAAACAATTCCAAGTAGTATAATTATTTTAATTCCAGCTTTACTTATAACAGGACCTTTTTTATCTGATTTGGGAATTTCTATAGTAGCAATATTATTTATAATTAATTCATTTAGAAGTGATTTATCAAAGTATTTTATAAATATTTTTTTTAAGTTATTTTTGATATTTTGTATTGGTTTAATCATTAGCTCGTTATTATCTAATAATATTTTAATTTCTCTTAATAATTCCTTTTTTTACTTTCGTTTTGGAATTTTTTCTTTATGCTTTTGGTATTTAATTGATAAAAATTCAAAAATTTTAATTTATTTATTTTATTCTATACTGGCTTGTTTTTTTTCATTAATTATTGATGGTTATTTTCAATTTTTTTTAGGAAAAAATTTATTTGGAGTAGAAATTTACAGAGAATTTAGAGTTAGTAGCTTTTTTGGTTCTGAATTAATTTTAGGAAGCTATCTATCTAGGTTTTTTCCAATATTATTTGCTTTATTTATATTTCTTGATCAACAATTAAAATTTAAAAGTAAATTATTACTCTCATTAGTTACATTAATTTTTATTCTAACTGAGGGCCTTATTTTACTAAGTGGAGAAAGATTGGCGCTTTTTTTTATGAATCTTTCAGCAATTTTTATTATATTAATGATTAAGGAATATAGAATCTATCGTCTTTGGACATATATAATATCTCTTGTCTTAATTTTTTTATTACTATTTTCATTTCCAGTGACAAAGCAAAGAATTATTGACCAAACTATAAATGATTTCACTGGAAAAAATTCAGGTGATGACAAAATATATATTTTTTCAAAAACTCATGATGGTTTATATGAGTCTGGAATAAAAATTTTTTTAGATAATAAATTTTTTGGGGTTGGTCCTAGACAATTTAGAAATGAGTGTAAAAAATATCGTGTTTCTGAATTTTCGTGTGATACTCATCCTCATAATACATATATCGAACTTCTTTCTGAAGCAGGTATTTTTTCATTTTTAATGGTAATAGGATTGTTTATATTGATAATTTATTTATGCATTAAACAGTTTTTATATAAATTTAATAAAAATAAAAAAATATTTTTTAGTGATATTCAACTTTGTCTCTTAAGCGCAATAATGATAAGTTTATGGCCATTTTCTCCTAGTGGTAGCTTTTTTAACAATTGGATGTCTATTGTTTACTATTTTCCAGTGGGTATATTTTTGTGGCAGAATTCTCTAAATGAAAAAATGTTTAAAAATAAATAATATATATTCATTTTAAATGAAAATAATATTTGTACTTTAGTTTAAATCTATATATTAACCCACTTAAATTTATAAATTTAATAATATGAAAATAAAAAGTTCTTTAAAATCTATTAAAAAAAGAGACTTAAATTCAAAGCTTGTAAGAAGAAGAGGTAGAGTTTATGTCATTAACAAAACAAATCCAAAATTCAAAGCAAGACAAAAGTAGTTTTATGGATGATGATAACCATAAAAATACCTGGAATAATTTTACAAAATTTGTCTTGTGGGGAACTGTCGCGGTTATTAGCGTTTTAGTTTTAATGGTAATATTCTTACTGTAGTATAAGGTATGAAAATTGTTTCTATTTCAGAAAATCAAAAAATAGAAAAAAGAGTTGCAATTACACCTGAGATTGCGAAAAAATATATATCTCTTGGTTTTGAAGTTTCTTTGTCCGAAAATTATGGAAGTCATCTTGGGATCAAAGATGAAGAGTACATAGAATTGGGAGTATCAATTGTAAATGATGAAAAAGAAATTATTAATAGTGCAAATATAGTGCTCCAATTGGGATTATTGGATGATGATAAAATTTCTATATTAAAAGAAAATCAAACATTAGTTGGGGTTCTAAACCCTTATGAAAATAAAGATAAAATAAATAATTTTGTCAAAAAAAATATTAATTTTTTCTCTCTTGAACTGCTTCCAAGGATAACAAGGGCTCAATCTATGGATATATTATCTTCACAGGCTAATCTTGCAGGCTATAAAGCAGTATTAGAATCTTTTGCTCATTTTGAAAAAGCAATACCAATGATGATGACTGCAGCTGGAACTATTCCTGCAGCAAAAGTATTAGTAGTTGGTGCAGGAGTTGCAGGATTACAAGCAATTGCAACAGCAAAACGAATGGGTGCAATAGTATTTGCAACAGATGTTAGAATGGCCTCAAAAGAGCAGGTTGAAAGTTTGGGGGGGAAATTTTTATCAGTTGAAGGTGTGGAAAATTTAGAAACTGAAGGTGGCTATGCTAAAGAAGCATCAGAGGATTTTAAAAAGAAACAGGAAGAATTATTAACAGAGACATTAAAGAAAATTGATATAGTAGTTTGTACTGCATTAATTCCAGGGAAAAAAGCACCAGTGATTATAAAAGAGGATATGATAATTAATATGACTTCTGGTTCAATTATTTATGATCTAGCAGCAATTCAAGGTGGAAATACAGCTTATACTAAAGTAGATCAAATTATTGATAAAAATGGGGTTAAAATAATGGGTGAAAGCAATATTTTAAATAAACTTCCCATTTCTGCATCAAACTTATACGCAAAAAATTTATATAATTTTGTGTCAAATTTATATGATAAAGAAAATAAAAAAATTAATATAAATCTTGAAGATGAAATAATTGAAAAAACTTTAATAAAATAAAATTATGGAAATAGATCCTTTTATATTTAGATTAAGTATTTTTGTCCTGTCAATTTTTATTGGATATTATGTAGTTTGGAGTGTTACGCCATCACTTCATACACCTTTAATGTCAGTTACTAATGCTATCTCGTCTGTAATTATTGTTGGTGCAATTATTGCAGGCTTGGCAGGGAATTCTGATAGTATCTTTAATACATCAAGTATCTTTGGGTTTTTAGCAATATCATTAGCAGCAATTAACATATTTGGAGGCTTTCTAGTTACTCAAAGAATGCTCGCAATGTATAAAAAAAAGAAAAAGCATAAATAATGCTATCTGTAAATTTATCAGCAATATTTTATTTAGTTTCGGGGATATTATTTATTCTTGCTTTAAGAGGACTTTCTTCACCAGAGACATCTAGACAAGGAAATTTCTTTGGAATTTTAGGAATGATCATTGCGATAACTGTTACATTCTTATCAATAGGAAATTTTTCAACTGGATTTGTGGTTGTTTTAATCTTTCTTTTAATAGGAGGATTAATAGGTGCTTTTATTGCCTATAAAATTCCAATGACCGCAATGCCAGAATTAGTTGCTGGATTTCACAGTTTAGTTGGGCTTGCAGCTGTATTTGTTGCAATAGCGGCTTTTTTAAATCCAGAAGCATTTAATTTAGGATCACCTGGTAACATTAAGCTTGGTAGTTTAATCGAGATGTCAATTGGTGCAGCAGTTGGTGCTATAACTTTCTCAGGTTCAATTATTGCTTTTTTAAAACTCCAAGGAATTATGTCTGGTTCTCCAATAACTTTTAAAGGTCAACATGCTTTAAATGCAATAATTTTAATTTCTATAATTGTGATAACTTATTTGCTTTGCTCTACTCAATCTTCTGACTTGTTTTGGATATTATTAATTATATCATTTTTAATTGGTTTTTTATTAATAATTCCAATTGGTGGTGCAGACATGCCAGTTGTAATTTCAATGCTAAATTCATATTCAGGTTGGGCTGCGGCAGGCATAGGATTTACTTTAGAAAATACTGCGTTAATAATTACTGGAGCATTAGTTGGTTCATCCGGTGCAATTCTATCTTACATAATGTGCAAAGGAATGAATAGATCATTCTTTAATGTGATATTAGGAGGATTTGGAGCAACTGAAAAATCAGGTTCAACACAAAATAAAGAACAAAAACCAGTTAAAAGTGGAAATGCAGATGATGCCGCTTTTCTAATGAAAAATGCTTCATCAGTAATAATTGTTCCAGGCTATGGGATGGCTGTTGCTCAAGCACAACATGCTCTAAGAGAAATGGTTGATACATTAAAAAAGAATGACATAAAGGTCTCTTATGCAATTCATCCTGTTGCAGGGCGAATGCCAGGACATATGAATGTTTTACTTGCAGAAGCAAACGTACCATATGATGAAGTATTCGAGTTAGAGGAAATTAATAACGATTTTGCTAATGCAGATGTTGCTTTTGTTATTGGAGCTAATGATGTGACAAATCCAGTAGCAAAAACTGACCCTCAAAGTCCAATTTATGGAATGCCTGTTCTTGATGTAGAAAAATGTAAATCTGTATTATTTGTTAAAAGAAGTTTATCACCCGGCTATGCAGGTATTGACAATGATTTATTTTATAAAGAAAATACACTTATGTTATTTGCTGATGCTAAAAAAATGACAGAGGATATAACTAAAAATTTATAAGTATTTAAATGAAAACTAAAATATTTTGTGACATTGCAGAGCTAAACCAAATTAAAAAATTTAACAAAAAAAAAATTGTTAAAGGTTTTACTACAAATCCTAGCTTGATGAGAAAAGCTGGAGCCAAAGATTATAAGTCTTATTCAAAAGAAATATTAAATATTTGTAAGAAAAAACCCGTATCACTTGAGGTGTTTGTAGACGAATATTTAGAAATTAAAAACCAAGCATTAGAAATAACTACATGGGGAGATAATGTTTATGTTAAAGTTCCTATAGCTAATTCCAAAGGTAAATTTATGGGCAGAATAATAAAAGAACTTAATAGTAAAAATGTTAAACTAAACATAACAGCAGTTTATAGCTCGAAGCAAACAGAAAAAATTTTAAAAATAATCAACAAAAAAACAAAGGTAATTATCTCTATATTTGCAGGAAGAGCAGCAGATTTTGGGAGGGATCCAATCCCAGAATTTAAAAGAAGTATAAAATTAGCTAGAAAATTTAAGAATGTAGAAATATTGTGGGCAAGCGTGAGAGAACCTTATAATTATTTACAAGCTCAGCAGTTGGGTTGTCAAATAATTACGGTGCCTCCAACAATTATCGAAAAAATTGAAAAATTTGGAAAAACTTTTAATCAACTAACCAAAGATACTGTCAAAGCTTTTTTATATGATAGTAGAAAAGCTAAATTTAATTTAAATTAGTTTAAAATTTTAATAAAAATATTCTCTATATTTGTAAGAAACAAAAGTTAAATAGGGATGAAGAAATTAGAAATAATATTTTAGAATTATATAAATTAGAAAATAATGAGATTTTAAAGAAATATAATCTAGATTTTAAAAAAAAGGGATATAACTTATAAATATTCTTACAATTATAATAATCAAATTTTTTGGAAAATTATCAATCCGTTCCAATAAGTTGGATGACGTGCATGATTACATTTTAAATCGTGAAGTATCTCATATTTACTTGCATGATTACTAATGAAATCCTTTGTAGCTTCTCTTGGTTCCTGCCAATTTGTATCATCTACTAAAATTATTGAACCTTTTCTAAAAAAATTTGAAGCTAAATCTAGTGACTGATATTGATCTTTGTAAGTATGGGGGCCGTCAAAAAAATAAAAATCAATATATTTTTGTTTCTTATCCCATTGTTGTAAAAACTTTATATAATCACCTTCATAAAAAAAATGTTTATTATCATTCTTATAATTATTAAAATTATCGTAAAATTCTTTTCTAGGTGCATCTATCCAAGTAAAATTATCAACACCATAAACAGAACATTTAGTATTTATCATTCCTGCTATTAGACTAAAACCTTTCCAACAACCAATATTTACATAATTTTGATTTTGATCAAGATTTGAAGCAATTTGATTAATTATCCAAGCATTAGCAATAGTTGACATTCCCTCTATAGATTTCATTCTATTTGAAAAATTTTGAAACTCAGAATTATTAATTTTTGTGTTTGTATTTTCGTAAAAAGTAAAATGTCTTAATTTTTGATATTTAATTAATGCTTTTAGATAAAAAATATATTTTTTAAATTTATATTGAAGATTATTATTTGCAATATCACTTTGATTTACATATTTAAATTCAATATTATTTAAAATTTTATCTATCTTCGTTTTCATAATTCATTTTATTATCTTATTAGTACAAAATATATGCACTTCATCAGGAATTCCATACAAAATTGATTTTAAAATTAATTTACTTATAGAGATTTTTTTTGAATTTACCAAAATAAATTTAAAAGGTAGTTTTCTAATAAGTTTAATATAGATCATTATATAAAAAAAAATACCATTTAATTTATTTTTATGATTTCCATAAATCTGTTTTATTAAATTTTTTGGATGTAAGCTAAAATATAAATTGCAATTTAAGTTTTTTATAAGATCTAAATTATTTTTTAATAACTCATATTCATATCCTTCAACATCAATTTTTATTAATAATTTCTCATTATTTAAATTAAATTTTTTGAACACATTAGACAAAGAAATTGAATCAACTAAAACTTTCTCAAACTTATTATCTAGAATTATTGATGTGCCTGAGCCACCTAATTCTGATGAATAAATATTAATAGAACCCTCCTCTTTTGAAGTAACTGCTATTTGGTTTAAGTTAATTTTCTCATAAAATTCTGAGTTTTTATTTAAATCAACATTTTTTTTCAAAATACTAAATGCAACAGGGTCTGGTTCAAAGGCAATTACTTTGCTTGCAAATTTAGATGCATATAAAGTTATTGGTCCTATCCAGGCCCCAATATCTATAAAATATGTTTCATTTGAAATGTATCTCTCAATTATTTCAATTGTTTCATTTTCCCATTTATTAACTTCATATTTTTTCCAAAAATTAATTCTATCTGGATCGTACAAAACATTAAATTTTACATTATTTCTATGAATTTCTCTAAATGGTTTATTTTCTAAATAAGAGTAATTTTCTATTATATTCATATTAATATCTCGATTTAGTTCTGAGATTTCTTCAGCATTAAAATCAAATTCCTGTTTCTTAATTTTTAATTTTAATGATTTGATCATAATATTGAATAATAATTAATAATTTAAATTTGATAACACTTCTTAGATTATATGTCTTTAAAATTTATATTTCTAAATGTAATTAATTTTGAAATTTTTTTTAGATTTATATAGGTATCTTTGATTTTTTCTTCATTATTTTCTAAAAATGACAAATGAAAATTTTTTTTATTTTTTTTTAATCTTGACCTGACGGTTTCGATATCAGTTTGCATACAAATTATTTTATAATCAAAATTAATTGGAATCTTTGAAAAGAAATTAACTAGATTTTGTGAAATATTTTCATGACTTATTTTTCTTTTGATGGAAAAAATAAAACAAGAGAATAAACATTGAAAAATACCATGATCAATTACTAACGATTTATTATTTTTTATTTTATTTCTCATAAATCCAATTAGATACATAAAGCTAATAAAATTTTTAAATTTATATTTAAAATTTAAAAACTTGAATTCTTTATGAATTTTAATCACAAATTTAAAATCATCAAATTTTATAAAAAAAATATAATAGATTTTTATAAATAATCTTAACAATCTATTTTTTTTTGATATAATGGAAAATTGAATATCCAAATTTTCTTCATTTCTAATTTCATTAGCTTTGTAGCTTTTTCCTGAACAAGAATAACCGTATAATTCAATTAACTTCATTAATATTTTTTGAAATAATATTCAGTAAATTTAAAAAAACAGTCTTTTTATCTAAATTATTATCAATTTTAAATATTTTTTTTGATTTAAAAATTGAATTATTATAATTTATAAATCTCCTAGTAATTTCATGGTCACTTTTTTTTACTGCCTTATATCTTTTATTGTTTCTAATTAAACAATTATTTAAATCAGTTAAAATCTTGTATTCATGATCTATAAAATTTGTTTTTTTATAAAAAAAAGTTTCAACGTAAGATAAAAATTTTTTTATTGATGAACTTTTGTAATTAGTATTTGATCTAGGACCATTTATGTGGCCTACAAACTCAGATACATATCTATCTAAAATTATTATACTAGAACTTTTATTGAAATAAAAAATATTTATACTGTAAATGTATCTAAAAATTGCAAGATTTATATTTTTTAATAATTTAAGATAATTTGTTTCCAGATTTTTGCTTAATAAATTAGCCGTTACGTCTTTTTTAAATAAATTTTTTTTAATTAACATTTTAATTAAAAAATTTGGATAGGGCTTTCCAATTGAAAATATTTTTGTTTTAAAATGACTTTTAATTAAGTACTTTAAATCATTAGTGAATGATGTTTTGCCAGACGAGTCAGGTCCACTTAAAAATATTATATAGTTCTTATTCAATTTGAATTTTTTTAATTTTAATAATTTTTGAAAAAATATGTTTTTTAAAAAAAGAATTTCACTTAAGAATGTTTGAAACGAACTCACTCTTTTAAATTTTTTTATACTTTTAAGTAATTCATTCTCATTTTTATATTTTTTTTTAAATTTCGTATTACTTAGGATATATGATATTTCTTCATTATAATAATTTTTCTCCCTTGATATAAGATATCTGCCAAGAAGACTTTTTTTTTTAATTGCTAGCCTGATATTGAATAACAATAATTGTATATCATGATTTAGTATCCAAATTTTATATTTTTTATCAAAATGTTTATTTTGAAAATAATTTATAAAATTAGATAAATCATAATTTTTAGAAATAGAATTGCCTGTAAAAAATTTATAATAGGCATGGATATGTAAAATTTTATTATAATCAAAAAATAAGTAGTGTTTTATTTGATCAAAATTATTGCTTGTACTTTTAACTTCAATCCAATTATTTTTTTTTAATAAAAATTTAAATCGATCATGATTATCTTTATGAATATATATATCTAAATTTTCCTGACCATTAAAAAATTTACCAATCAAGTTGGTATTTTTCCAAACAATATATTGAATTTTCTCATTATTTAGATCCTCGAAAATATTTATGCCATACTTCATATTTACTAATTAAATTTTCTAAATAAAACTTTTCTTAACCAAATGTGTTTAATAAGATTTGAAATTAAAAAAGATACACTTAAATAAATTAAATCTAAAAAAATTAAAGAGAATAAAATTAGCAAAATTTGTATAAATGTGCAAATTATCAAAATAAAATTCAAACTTTTTTGTTCGTTAGCCATATTAAGAAAAAGATTCTGGGGTCCAAAAATTATCCTTATGAATGAGTTAAGCAATAAAATTTTAAATATTAAATTAAAATCAGATGAATAAATTTCAAATATGAACTCTAAAAACAAATTTGAAAAAAAAAATAATATTAAAAAAATAGGTAAAGTTATTACAAAAGATAAATTTCTATTTTGGTAAAAAAGTTTTTTTTCTTCAGTGATGTTTTTTTGTTTGGAAACTATTGCATAATATGGAGCATATATAGAATTTAATATTAATGGAAAAAATAATAAGCTGTATGATAACCAGTATACTGATGTAAATGAGCCAACTATTGAAGAACTATAAAAAAAGGAGCAAAAGAAAATACATCCCCAAACATTAATGTAATTTACAAAATCAATTGAAAAATAATCTGGTAAGCTTTTAATTAAATTATTCTTTAATAATGAAAAT
>MDTB01140305.1_pt1 | contig 10661 bp, 5 predicted proteins | sample 811161 | NCBI WGS metagenome assembly MDTB01 (sample SAMN05326650, study PRJNA326480) | marine metagenome | isolation source: seawater | place: Mediterranean Sea | collected 2009 | reverse complement strand
TCAAGCTTTATCTGCTATACTTATAAATGGTATAAAAGATCAAGAAGCTAGATTACAAAAATTAGAAATGTTAGTTAAAATTTTACTTGAAGATAAATAGATATTTTTAAATGATTAACTTAAAGAATTAAATTAATATTATAAATTTATATTTATGTACCTCCACACTAATTAATGTATGATGAATAGATTTGTTCTGTTTATTTTAATTATTTTTAGTCTGAATGTATTTAGTCAGAAAACTAAAAATAAACCAAATTTTCTTTTTATACTTGTTGATGATCAGCCCTATGATGCTGTAGGATTTTCGGGTAGATACCCATTTTTGAAAACTCCGAATATTGATAATTTAGCAAATGAAGGTGTCAATCTAGAAAATTTTTTCGTTACTCAGTCTATATGCTCCCCATCGAGGGCAAGTTTTTTAACTGGAACATATCCTCACATACATGGTGTTAATCAAAATAATAAATATGTTGACCCTGATTGGGAAAATTATCCTCCTTACTCAATACACTTGCAAAATGCTGGTTATGAAACAGCTCACATAGGAAAAATTCATATGGCACACAAAAAAGGAAAAGATCATATAAGACCTGGATTTGATTATTGGTTTAGCTTCATTGGCCAAGGAAAATATTTCGACCCACCCGTTAATGATAATGGTAAAGAATATAGGGAAAAGGGATACATGACAGATATATTAACAGAAAAAACAATAACATGGTTAAAAGATATCAGAAATCCAAACAAACCGTTTAGTTTAAATCTTTGGCATAAAGCTGTTCATGAACCTTTTTCTCCTCCTACACGACATAATGATTTATTTTTAGATGAAGAACTACCAATGCCCCCATATGATACTCATAAAGAAACTTTTAAGGGTAAGCCAGAGTGGCAAAGGAAAAAGACCTTCGGTTTTGATTGGAAAAAAAACTTGCCAATTCCTAAAGAATTACCCGAAGTAAACTGGCCAATCAATGAAGAAAAAAATATGCAGCTTCTTAGAAGCTTGATCGCTGTCGATGAGTCACTTGGAGAAGTTATAAAAACATTAGAAGAAATCGGAGAATTAGAAAATACAGTAATTATTTATGGTAGTGATAATGGTTATTTCATGGGTGAGCATACATTTAACGATAAAAGAATTGCCTATGAAAATTCAATAAGAGTTCCAATGATAATTAGGTATCCAAAATTAATCTCTAAAAACTCTGTTGTAAAAGAGCAATGTTTGAACATAGATTTAGCTCCAACAATTTTAGATATTGCAGGTGTCAAAAAACCTAAATATATGCAGGGAGATTCAATGATTAAATTGATTAGTGGAAAAAAGGACAGATATTGGAGAAAAAGTATGCTTTTTGAATATTATGTTGATGATGCCTGGCCTTATGCAGGTCCTGATCAAGTTGCAGTAAGAACGAGTAAGTACAAGCTAATTGATAATTTTTTAAATAATGATATTGATGAATTATATGATTTGATAAATGACCCAGGTGAGATGTATAATCTAATCAATGATGATAATTTTAATTTAATTGAAAGAGATTTAAGAATAGAATCAAAAAAACTTCAAAGAAAATACAAATATAATCCTGACAGAGATTGGTGGTTGAGAAAACAGATAAAAAAATAACTATGAAGAAAATCTTATTATTTATCTTATTTGTTTTTCCTACAATTATTTTTTCACAAGATCTGACCCTAAATGGTATTGTATTAGAAAAAGATACAAATCTTCCACTACCTGGTGCAACAGTTCAGATAATAGGAAAAGAATTAGGTGTAGTCACTGATTTTGATGGTAAATTTGAAATTACAATCTCTATTGGAGATAAAATCAAGGTGTCATATATTGGTAAAAAAACTGTTGAGTTAACCATATCTTCTTCTCCAATTTCTGTATACATGGACGTGGAAGCTAATGAATTAGATGAAGTTACAGTAAGTGTTGGTTATTTTGATATAAGTAAAAAAGATTTGTCAGGTTCTATAGCTCAGGTAAATTCTGATCAGCTTGAAAAAAACAGAAGTGGTTCTGTAGAAAGTATTTTACAAGGACAAGTCTCTGGTTTAGTTGTTTCAGAAAGTTCTGAGCCAGGTGGTGGCTCAGGTGTTTCAATTAGAGGAACTAATTCTATTTTAGGTGGCACTCAACCTTTGTATGTTCTTGATGGTATTCCAGTTGATCCATTGTCTGATGCTCAAGGAATGGGAGGAAGTGGAGGGCAACAAAGCTCTTTAAGTTTTATAAATCCAAATGATATTGAGAAAATTGAAGTTTTAAAAGATGCTGCAGCAACATCGGTTTATGGAGCAAGAGGTGCAAACGGTGTTATTTTAATTACAACTAAGACTGCTAATAATGAAAATGGAAAAGATAATTTATCTGTTACATATGAAAGTTCAATTACATCAGTGAGAAGAAATATTGATGTCTTAGATGGTCCTGGTTTTGAAAATTATATGAACCAAAGGGTGTTTAATCAAATATATCAAGATATTACTAATCCTAATAGAAATGGTCCTGTATTTGACGGAACTCAGCTCATTAATACTGATAATTTTCCTGAAATTATTGAGTATGATAATATACCTTACCCACAAACCACAGGCAAAAGTACTAATTGGCAAGATGAAACTTATAGGATTTCGAACAGTAACAAATACAATTTGAGCTATAGAGGCGGAGACTTCAAAAGAAATATTGCTATTAATCTAGGGGTTAATAATCAGAAAGGTGTAATCATCAATTCTGATAACAAAAGAATAAACTTTAATATGAATGCCAAAAGAAAAGCATTTAAAGATAAAATTGATATTTATTCTAAAACTTATTTTACACATAGTTCAGGAAATGCTGCTTCTGTTGGTAATGGTGAAATATTTAGACAACGAGGTGTTGTTTCTCAAGCATTGCAATTTCAACCAATTTTTTCACTACTTGAACCTGGTCAAGATGATGATATATACTCAATATTGAATGAGGGAAATGTTGTATCTAACCCATACAGTTTAGCTAGATACGTAATAGATTCAAAAAAATCTATTTCTTTTAGACAAACATTCCAAATCGTAGGCAGAATAAATCCCAAGCTTACTGCCACATTAAAAGGTTCTTATAATTTCCAAAAGAGTAATAGAGATAATTACTATCCTTTAAATACCACTAGAGGAAGAAATACAAATGGTCAAGCTTCTCAGGCTTTTTTAGAAAACAGTAAATCATATGCAGAAATTAATTTTAGATATAGAAATAAGTTTCAAAATCATAGATTAGATGCCACTTTAGTTGGAACTTATGAGAAAAATGAAATTAGATCTATAATAAATACAGCAAGAGGTTTTGGAACGGATGCTACATTATTTTATAATTTTACCTCGGCTCAAGAAATTTTGACTCCAATTACACAATTTAGAGAAGTTGGTATGTTGTCTTCACTTTTTAGAATAGCTTATAATTACAAAAGAAAGTATTTTATTGACTTAAATGCAAGAATTGATGCTTCATCAAAATTTTCTTCTAATAAAAAAAGTGCATTTTTTCCATCTATCGCCTTTTCTTGGCTTGCATCTGAAGAAAATTTCTTAAAAAAATATAAAAATTTAGATGTTCTAAAGTTAAGAATGTCAATTGGTAAAGTAGGAAGTAATCCAATATCACCATATCAGTCACTAGCTCTGATGACCCCAATAAGATATAATTTTAATGATGAAATTATTACTGGTTTCTTTGAGTCTAACCTTGCTAATGATGACCTAACTTGGGAAACTACTAATCAATTTAATTTTGGAATTGACATAGCATTATTAGATTCAAAGCTTAACTTCACTCTTGACCTTTACAATAAAATAACTAGTAATCTCTTACAGAATGTTCAGCTTCCTGTTTCAAATGGTTATGTTAGTAGAGTTGATAATTTTGGAGAAGTTGAAAATAAAGGGATTGATTTAAATATTAATTCAATTATTTTAGAAACAGGAGATTTTAGATGGGATTTAAACACTAATTTCAGTGTAAATAAGAATAATCTTAATAAATTAAATTCAAATCTAGATTTTCAGTTAGGTCCTTTCATAGGGTTTTCACAGGCATATCCAATTGTATTTATGGTTGGACAACCACTTGGTGTATATTGGGGAGCTCAGACACAGGGGGTATATGCTAATTGGGATGAAGCAATAAGTAGCGGTATTGCAGGTGCGGCACCTGGTGAAATTAAATATGTTAATAATCATATTGATTATGATAGCACAGGCCAACCTTTATCAATACAAGAAATTAATTTTGATGACTTTGTTAAAATTGGCGATCCAAATCCAGATTTCACCTATTCAATATCAAAAAATTTTAGTTACAAGAACTGGGATGCTTCATTTTTATTTACTGGTCAAAAAGGTGGAGATTTATTTTGGGTTGATTCTTGGCAATTAAGTGGATTACAAAAAACTACAAATGTTTTAGCCTCATCTTACGAAGAGTCTTGGAAAGCACCAATCTCTTATGAAAATGGATCCTTCATATATGATCCCTTAGTTGGAAATTTAAATGATGCTAATCACCCAGGTGCTATGATTGATCCTGGAAAAAGAGCAATTCCATCTGATAGAAATATTTTTGACGGTTCATTTTTAAGATTAAAAAATATTAATATAGGATATAATTTTAATTTTCCTAAAGATAAAAATATGCGACTTTATATTTCTGGTCAAAATTTATTTGTATGGACAGATTATCCGGGCTATGATCCTGAGGTTAGAACCTATACTAAAAATCCTCAAAAGAGAGGTGTTGATTTTGGAACATACCCAGGTACAAAATCTTTAATTATTGGTCTAAAATTTAACTATTAATAAATAAATGAATAAAAATTTAGCATACTGTTTAATAATTTTTTTTATTATTTCAAATCATTCTTGTAATGTTCTCGACGAAGAACCTTTTACTCAACCAAGTACTGAAAACTTTTATAAAAATGAAACAGACGCTTTAGCAGCATTAACATCCGTCTATGCAAGATTGAAAAGTGGAAATGGATATTACAAACAAGGATTTATATCTACTCTTTTTGCCTCGTCTGACCAAGGTTGGTCTTCTTACTTGTTTAAAGAATTTAAAACTGGTGTTGTTACATCGTCAAATCAAAATATTAATAATTTATGGAAGGAACTTTATTTAGGGATTAGAGATGCAAACAACGTAATTGCTAATGTTCAAGATATTGACATGAATGAAGAATTAAAAAATAGAATTATCGGAGAAGCAAAATTTTTAAGAGCTTTAAACTATTTTAATCTAGTTCGTTGTTTTGGAGAAGTTCCTTTGAGAACTCAACCTATTCAGTCTGGTGATAATCAAGGATTACCCGTTTCTTCAATCGTAAAAATTTATGATGTTATTATAGATGATTTAAATTTTTCTGCAAACTTTTGCTGGGACAGAAACGAATCTAGAGATAATTACACTAATAATCTTGGGAGGGTAACAAAGACTGCTGCACATGCTCTATTAGCAAAAGTTTACACTAGAATTGCATCAGCCAAAAGAAGTGCCAGTGATGGAGTTGTTGGAAACAACTTGTATCTAGAATTTCCAGAGTCTTACATAAGTTATTATCAACATGCTTTGAAAGAAAGTGATTCCGCAATTAATGGTTTAGGATTTAAATTGTCTGAAAATCTTGAAGAATGGGAAACTATTTTTAAAGCTGATAATGGAAATAACCCTGAGATGATTTTTGATGTTCAAGGATCATCATTAACCGGTCAGGGGACTGCTTTGTCAAATATATTTTGCCCAAGAAACGCGGGTTTATCTGGAAGTGGATTTGGAGGAACAAATAAGCTTAAAGGGATTTTTATAAACAACAGGATCAATAAATACGACAATAGATTCCAACATTCAATAATAACTCAATATGAGACAAGCGAAAGGATTTTTAACATAAATCCCTGGTACATTGGTTATCTTCCAACAATTAAAGAAACAGGAAATAATGCAGGAATGTTATGGCAAATATGGACTGCAAAATATATTGATACTGAAGCTACTACAGAATATACTAGTAGGCAAAATTGGCATGTTATCAGACTTGCAGATGTTTATTTAATGAGAGCAGAAGCCAATGCTGAGATTAATTCTGATCCATCTGCAGCAAATATCGATATAAATATTTTGAGAAATAGAGTTGAAATGATTGATGTAGATTATTCCTCTTTAGACATGAACTCTTTTAGAAAAGAATTATTAAAAGAGCGTGCAGTTGAGCTCTATATGGAAGGACATAGATTTTTTGATTTAACAAGGTTTGGTGTTTATGATGAATATTGTAAACTAATTCACGGACCCGTTGAAGGGGCAAGACAACCTGAAGATTATTTTTGGCCGATACCACTTATTGAAATTTCAACCAATAATCAAATTAATTAAATCATGATTTCTATAAGAAATTTGATTTCATTGCTTTGCTTATTAATAATAAAAATCTCAATTTCTCAAGGTCAAAATGAATCCCCAAATTTTATTTTTATTCTAGTTGATGATCAAGGATGGAATGGTACCTCTGTAGAAATGATGAATGGGCTTAAAATGTCTAAAAGTGATTTTTACGAAACACCTAATATTGAAAAATTAGCTAAAGAAGGTATTAAATTTTCGTACGCCTATTCAAGTGCACCGGTTTGTGCACCCTCCAGATACAGTATCCAGTTTGGTCAAACCCCAGCTAGACTAAAAATGATTAGAGTTGGAATGGATACAAAACATATTAATCATAATACTGATTTTACAATCCCGAAATTATTAAAAAAAATAAATCATAATTATCAAACTGCTCATTTTGGGAAATGGGGTATGGACTCTAATCCAAAGACTTTTGGATATGATATTAGTGATGGACCCACCAAAAATATAAATGGAGGTTTTAATTATAATTCAAAAAAATTACAATGGGGAAATAATTTTGATGAAGACCCAAAAAAAATTTTTAGCACAACAGAAAAAGCTATAAACTTCATAAATAAAAGCTTTGAAAATAAAAAACCATTTTACATTCAAATATCTCACTATGCAATACATTCAGATTTAATAATGAGAGAGGAAACTTTTCAAAAATATAGTAAGAAAAAACCAGGTGCTATTCACAATAACTTAGGTCTGGCTTCAATGACTGAGGATTTAGACACTAGTATTGGTTATATTATCGATAAGATAAAGGAATTAGGTATTGAAAAAAATACATATTTAATTTACAGTTCCGACAATGGATCTGTTCAGAACATATTACCAAGAAAAAATTATAAAAATGGTTTTAATTACCCTTTGAGCAGAGGAAAATGGGATGCTAACGAAGGTGGTATTAGGGTTCCATTTATAATTAAGGGACCAAAAATAAAAGAAAGCTCACAGTCTCAAATACCAATATCTTTTTCAGATTTATTGCCAACAATTGTAGATTTAGCCGGAGGAAATAATGATTTAAATCAAAAAAACTTAGATGGTGGCAGCTTTAAAGATATTTTATTTAATAAAAGTAAAAAGATTAAAAGAAATTTCGATGGAATCATCTTTCATGTTCCATATGAAAACAAGATAGCTTTAGAAAGAGCTCATTCAGCAATAATTGTAGATACAATGAAGCTAATTAAGTTTTACGACAACGATGAAACTAAATTATTTAATTTAAAAAATGATATGAGAGAAAATAATAATTTAGCTCTTAAAAGAAAAAAGATTGTTCAAAAATTAGAATCAAAATTGAATAATTATTTAAAAAATGTAAAAGCTCCAAAATGGAAGCCTGGAATAACGTGGAGACAAAAAAGTTTAGATAATATTAACTCGTACCATTAAATTTCATTAATATCTTTCTTAAGATAAATTCTTTGACCATTCTTATCATAGATATCTCCATGAGTTAAATTTGAAGCTTTAGGAATGGTATTTTGTTTAATTTGTCTTCCAATTGCCCTAGGTTTAATTTTTGAATTTGATATTCTTTCATTAAGTTTTAACTTGAGTGAATCAAATATTTCTGAGTAAGTCAAATTACTAGCCAGGTTAATCAATTCTTCTTTATCTATTTTATGATCATAAAGTTCATATTCAAATTCTTCATTAATTTCCCATTTAGTAATTCTAAAATCTTCAGTTTTCATTGAATATCCATTTTTCCATTTTGTTAGAGCACCATTTCTGATTTTGATTTTTTTATTATTAAATATTGGTTTTAAACTTTTTCCAACTACATGATCTGGTGTCTCAATACCTGTTAGATCCATCAAAGTTGGATAAATATCTATTAACTCTACAGCAGACTTGTTTATTTTAACATTTCTTTTAATTCCTGGGCCAGAAAAAATAAGAGGCACTCTTGTGGAATTTTCAAAAAGAGTTTGTTTTTGCCAGTGTCCATGTTCTCCCAAATGATATCCATGATCAGATGTAAAAACTACTATTGTGTTTTTATCTAAACCAGTTTCTTTTAGTTTTTTTAATATTCTTCCAATCTGAGCATCGACAAAAGACGTTGTTGCATAATAGGCTTCTTTGATCTCTTGGGCTAGTTTTTTGTTAGATCTTAAATTGAGCAGATTTTGATTTTTTTTAAATCTTATTGAATTTGCTGCCGCTTTTGGAATCGTTTCAAGATATTCTTTACTACTTCCATCGTATGGGATATGAATGGAGTCTCTATTATATAATTTGAAATATTTTTTTGGTGCTACAAACGGAGTATGTGGTCTATACATTCCCACTGCCAAAAAGAATTTTTTTCCTGTTTTAGAAAAATATTCTAATTGCTCTATTGCTTCAGTTGCAGCAATTCCATCGGTTTGTTCATTGTCATTTCCCTCAGCTGATAACCAGCTCAAAGTACCTCCATATTGTCTTGGTGTTAAAGTATTAATTTTAAATTCCTCAATTTTATCTCTTCCATAAGGGTTAATTGTTTGATCCCATGTATATATATCATCTGCACCAGAGGTTCCAATTGCACTGGGATTGTCGTAATGATAAATTTTACCAATTCTTACAGACCTGTAACCTTGCTGTCTAAACCTTTGACCCATAGATATGATATCCGGCACAGTAGTTCTCAAGAGAACGTTGTTTTTTGTGATCAAAGTTTGATCTGCATACATTCCAGTCATGAATGAAGCTCTTGATGGTCCACACAATGGATATTGAACATGAGCATTTCCAAAAAGAGTTCCTTCCTCAGCCAATTTATCAATGTTGGGACTTACTACCTGCGAATTGCCATAAGTTCCTAAATCACAATTTAAATCATCAGCAACTAAAAAAAGAACATTAAGTTTTTGGCTTTCTTTAATAAAATTTTCATTCTGACATCCCCAAAATATAAATATTAGGAATAAACTTAATCTCAATTTTCTGTAATAAATTAGTTGATACATTATATAATTTAATATATTAAAATTACAGAAGTTAAAACTTTTTTAATTCTAAATCTTTTTAAAAATTGGTAGAATAAATTTTTAGGTATTCTTATCATATTCCTGAAATTTATGTTTAATTCAAAAATATTTATGATATAATATCAATCAATTTAGTTGAAATAAATTACCCTTATAAATCAATGACTTATAAGGGTTTTGCGGAGAGACAGGGATTCGAACCCTGGCGACAGTTACCCGTCGACAGATTAGCAATCTGCTCCATTACCACTCTGGCACCTCTCCAAAGAGGCTTCAAATTTAAGTTTTCAAAATAAACTTAAAAAATATAATTAGAGGTTTTTTGTAAGTTTTTTTATAAGTTTATTTTCACTAAAAAAAACTTTTCCAATCACTTTGCATGCAGTGTATAATGGAATAGCGATAATCATTCCCACTACACCAAATAAAAATCCGCCTGCAATAATTACTAAAAATATTTCTAACGGATGAGATTTAACAGAGTTAGAAAATATATATGGTTGACTTAAAAAATTATCAAATATTTGTGCGATAATATATCCCAATGCTACAAAAATCGTTTTAGGTAAAATTACAGAGCTAAAATCTGAACCAAGGTAACTTGTCATTGTAAGTATGGTAATTACAATAAAGCCAACAATTGGACCAATGTATGGTATAAGATTTAGAAGTGAACATAGAAAAGCTATTACTATAGCATCTTCTACACCAAAAATTAAAAGTATGATTGTATAAAAGATAAATAAAATCGTGATTTGAAGAATTAAACCAAGAAAATATCTTGACAATAAATTGTTTATTTCCTTGAAAGATTTTTTAGCTCTTTTGGTGTAAGTGTTAGGTAGAAAAAGAATTATCCATTTTTCAAACTTAATACTATCTCTTAGAAAGAAAAATGTGATAAATAAAACAGATAATAAACCCAATGTAAATGAACCTAAAACACCTCCCACTGAGTTTAAAATGATTGGTATTGCTCGGATACTCTGTTTAGAAAATTCCTCTACATTAATTATTGAATCTTCAATATTTAAATTGAAACGTATCAAATAATTACTCAATTCTGAGTATAAAAGATTGAATTTAGATTCTAGAGCATTAACATTTAATAGAGATAGGTTTTTTCCCTGTTCAAGTATTAAAGGAATTAGTAAAGATATAAGTCCAGCGAGTATAAGAATTATTAATAAAAGCGTCACAATTGAAGCTAATGTTAT
>MDTB01040391.1_pt1 | contig 10661 bp, 10 predicted proteins | sample 811161 | NCBI WGS metagenome assembly MDTB01 (sample SAMN05326650, study PRJNA326480) | marine metagenome | isolation source: seawater | place: Mediterranean Sea | collected 2009 | reverse complement strand
TTAAAGTAGAAGTAGTCAGACCGAATATTAATGAGTGTTATAACGATTTTAGAACTTACGAAAATAAGATTCTTTATGGACTTGGAGCAGTAAAAAATGTTGGTAGTGAAGCAGTCTCAAATCTTATTAAAGAAAGAGAAACAAATGGAAAATTTAAGTCATTGTTTGATTTCATTAAAAGAGTCGATCCCAAAGATATTAATAAATTGCAATTAGAAGGATTAGTTAAATCTGGTGCTTTTGATCAATTAGAAAAAAATAGAAAAGGCATATTTGATGCTATTCCTAAAATGATTCTGATGAACAAAAGTTTTCATGAGGATAAAACCAATAAACAAAGCAATTTATTTGAAAATACCGAAAATTCTTATGATAAAAATCTAGGGCTAATATCTAATAAAAAGTGGGATAAAAAAGAATTTTTAAATGAAGAATTTAAGTCCTTAGGATTCTATATTTCTGATCATCCTCTAAATAATTATAAAAACGTTTTTTCACAACTAAATATAAAATCATATAAAGACTTCATTTTAGACAAACATAATGAAGGCTTAGTTTCTGGCACATTAATGTCTTATCAAGAAAAAAAAAGCGCAAAAGGAACTCCTTTTTCCATAGCTAAATTTAGTGACAAATTTGGTGAATATGAACTTTTTATTTTTTCAGAAATTTTAGTACAAAATAGGGAAGTCTTAAAGGAAGGAGAATCTTTTATAATAACCTTGTTTAAAGATGTTAATAATGATCAAAAAAGAGTTAACGTAAAAAAAATTACTCCATTAGATAAATTAATCAATAAAAATTACAGCAAAGTCTCGATAGAAGTGGATGAAAATTTAAACTTAGGCGAATTAAAAAAACTTTTAAATGAAAAAGGTGAGACCCAAATACAAATAGTTTTGAGACAAAAAGAAAAAAAATTTACATTTAAACTTGAAAAACCTAGAAAATTTGACTTAAAGCTATTGAATGAAGTAAAAAATAGCAATTATGTTAAAAAAATTACTTTTTAGACTATTGATTTTTCAAGTAATTATCTATAACTAAGTCTTAATTTCGCACACAACTTTTAGGGTATTAACCCCCCGGTCCTTTTTGGAGCAGTTGTGGTGGATAAACCGGAAAAAAAGAATGAAAGTACCAGAAATAAATATTAAACAACTACTAGAAGCCGGAGTTCATCTGGGTCATAAAACTTTAAGATGGAATCCAAAGATGAAAGGCTATATTTTTGGTGAAAAAAACTCTATTCATATAATTGACTTAACTCAAACTGTTGATTTTTTAAAAACCGCTTTAGTGGAAGTGCACAAATGCATTTCATCGGGTGGTAAAATATTAATAGTATCTACAAAAAAACAAGCATCTGAACAAGTCAGCTCACTCGCAAAAGACACATCTCAATTTTTTGTAAATTACAGATGGTTAGGTGGAATGTTAACTAATTGGAACACTATTCAGAATTCCATCAAAAGAATGAAACAATTAGAAGACCAGTTATCAAAAGACAATATGGGATTCACAAAAAAAGAAATAATTAAATTTGGTAAAGAAAGAGATAAGCTGCAAAGGTCGTTAGGGGGTATCGCAGATATGAAAAAACTTCCTAATTTAATATTTATAATAGATACAAATATAGAGTCTCTAGCGGTTAATGAGGCTAAAAAATTAAATATACCGATTATTGCTGTTTTAGACACAAATTCAGATCCCACAGGAATAAACTATCCGATACCAGGAAATGACGATGCTAGAAGATCTATAAATTTATATTGTGATCTCTTAAGAAATACAATTATTGATGCTGAAAAATTTATTGAAAAAAATGACGTGAAGGTACCTGAAGAAAAGAAAACTAATAATTCAAAACAAATAAAATCTGAGAAAAAAAACTTCCAAAAAAAATAATTTTAAAACCTAATGTCAAATAAAAATCTATTAGATAACGTAAAAAAGTTACGGGAAATTACAGGAGTAGGCTTTAAAGATTGTAAGAATGCTATTGAAGAAAATAATGGTGACATTGAAAAATCTATTGAGTTCTTGCGAAAAAAGGGAATAGCTAAAGCTTCAAAAAAAATGCAGAGAAATGCCTCTGAGGGTTTAGTTCTTGTTTACGAAAGAAGTGGAGAAATAGCTGTTGTTGAAATTAACAGTGAAACAGATTTCGTTGCGAAAAATAAAGATTTTTTAAATTTTAGTAAAGAAGTTTCGAAAATAAATTTTGAAATGTTAGGTGATCTAAAAAAAATCCAAGACTCAAAAATGGAAAATGGTATTATAGTTAAAGATAACCTTGTCTCTTTAATAGCAAAAATAGGTGAAAAGATAACTGTTAGAAGATCTAAATTTTTTGACAAAAAGCTAGGAAATAATTTTTTTTATATACATGCATCCACTGAAAAAAACATAGGAAAAATTGCATCTATAGTTAAATTATCTAATTGCGATGATAATGAATTAGGTCAAAAATTAGCTATGCATATAGCTGCCTCAAATCCAATAGCTATAGACGAACAAGGTATAAAAAAGGATATTGTAGATAAAGAAAAAGAAATTATAAAAGCAGAATTAATTAATTCAGGAAAAACAGGGGACATAGTAGAAAAAATATCCAAAGGAAAAATTAATAAATTTATATCTGAGAACACACTCTTAAATCAAATATGGATTATGGATCCTAAAAAAAAAGTTTCAGATATTTTAAAAGATAAAAAAAAAGACAAAGATATAAAAATTGTTGACTTTGTAAGATTTAAAGTCGGCGAAGGGGTTTAATATGAGTTCTGAATTTAATGAAAAAAATTATTCTTTGAAAATGAGCAAATCAATTCAATCTTTTAAAAAAGAAATATCAACCTTGAGAACAGGAAGAGCAAATGCATCTATGCTTGATACTATAAAAATTGATGTATATGGACAAATGATGCCGATTAATCAACTTGCTACTATTTCCGTTCCTGAGGCAAGGCTAATAACAATTCAGGCTTGGGATAAACAAAATGTAAGCATGATAGATAGTGCAATTCAAAAATCAGATTTAGGGGTGAATCCTCAAATTGACGGTCAATTTATCAGAATAAGAATACCGGATCTTACTGAGGAAAGAAGAAAAGAATTAATCAAAATTCTTAAGACCATGGCAGAAAAAAGCAAAGTTTCTATCAGGAATATCAGAAGAGAAGCAAACGAGGAGTTAAAAAAAAAGCTAAAAGATAAAAAGATTACCGAGGATGAAAACGAAAATTTTGAGAAAGGTACACAAAAATTAACCGACGATAATATTTCTGATATTGATAAAATTACTACTGAAAAAGAAAAAGAAATATTACAAATATGAACAAACTTAACCACATTGCCTTTATTATGGATGGTAATGGGCGATGGGGAAAGAAAAAAAAAAGAAGTAGAAATTTTGGTCATTACGAAGGTGTTAAAACTGTAAAAAAAATTGTAGAAGCATCAATTAAACAAAAACTACCCTTTGTAACATTTTACGTATTCTCTACCGAAAACTGGAAAAGACCAAAGAAAGAAATAAATTTTCTTTTTAATCTTGTGCACTCTTATTTTAAGACCGAACTTAATCAAGTTATTAAAAATGGTATTAAAATTAATATAATTGGTGAATTTCAAAAACTTCCGAAAAAAGTAAGAAATGTTCTTATTGAAACCAAGGAAAAAACAAGAAAAAATAAAAAAATTACTGTTAACCTTGCTTTAAACTATGGTTCTAAAAAAGAGCTTGTAAATGCTTTAAATAAAATAAAACAAAAAAAAATTACTGAAGCTGATATTAGCAATAATTTATACACAAATACTATTCCTGATCCAGACATTCTTGTGAGGACGGGTGGAAGAAAAAGGCTTAGCAATTTTATGTTATGGCAATTAGCTTATGCTGAGCTATACTTTCTGGATAAACTATGGCCCGATTTTACAATAAATGATTTAAAAAAGATCATAATAAACTATCATAAAACAAAAAGAAATTTTGGAGGCATTTAATTGAATTCAGAAATTAAAAAAAGAATAAACACAGGTTTAATATTGTTTCTAATACTATTCTTAATGTTTTTAAGTAAGATTGTATATATTTTTATATCAATGGTTATCTTTGTATTATCATTTATTGAATTTTCTAAGATGACTAAACGAATATTTAAAAATAAAATATTTAAGTTTTTACTAATAAACTTTGTTTTTTTATTTTATTTATTTTTATTTTTACTCGTTTTCATAATAAGCGTTAACGACATACAATTAAAAATAATTTTATTTACAATCTTATTAATATGTTCAGCATCAGATATTGGAGGTATAATTTTTGGCAAAACTTTTAAGGGTCCTAAGTTAACAAAAATTAGTCCAAACAAAACATTAGTGGGAAGTTTAGGATCTGTAATATTATCTGCATTCATAAGTATAATACTACTTAAATATTTATATCATACCTCCGTCACACAAAGTATTTTATTAGGTATAATAATTTCATTTAGCGTTCAAATAGGTGATTTATTTTTTTCATACATGAAAAGAAAATCTTCAATTAAAAATACTGGAAATATTTTACCGGGTCATGGTGGAATATTAGATAGGATAGATGGTATCTTGCTGGGTTTACCAATTGGATTAATTTTTATGTTATTGTTGATATTTAAAATATGAAAAAAAAAATATCAATATTTGGATCAACTGGATCAATTGGAAATACAGTTTTTAAATTATTTAAAAAAGAAAAAAAAAAATACAGCTTCTATATTTTAGCTGGTAATAAAAATATTAATAAAATTGAAAATCAAATTAAAAAATATAAGCCAAAAATATTTATTGTATTTGATTATAAGACTTACAATAAAATAAAAAATAAATTTAAGAATAAAAAAATTAAAATACTAAATTCAAAAAATTATTTAGAATTTAAATTTAAAAAGTCTGATATTTCTATATCAGCCATACCAGGTATGGCAGGTCTTCAACCAACTTTAAATTTAATAAAATATAGTAAAAAAATTTTAATTGCTAATAAGGAGTCAGTTATATGTGGTTGGAACTTAATTGATAAATTGGCTAAAAAATATAAAACAAAAATTATTCCAATAGACTCTGAACATTTTTCAATAATGAATTTAATTAAAGGAACAAAAAAAAATGAAATTGATAAAATTTATCTAACAGCATCAGGCGGTCCATTTCTTTATTATCCATTAAACAAGATTAAAAAAGCAGGACTGCGGCAAGCATTAAACCATCCTAAATGGAAAATGGGAAAAAAAATTTCAATAGACTCCGCTACTCTTATGAACAAAATATTTGAGGTTATTGAGGCCCAAAAATTATTTTCAATTGATTTTAATAAAATTGAAATTCTTATTCATCCTCAATCTTTAGTTCATGCAATCATTAAATTTAAAAATGGTTTATATAATTTTTTGTATTTTGAAACCGATATGTCAATTCCTATCGGAAATGTATTATTTGATAGTGATTTTGAAATAAAAAAACATGCAGGTATTAAAAACAATAAAAAAAAGGATTTTATTAAAAATCTAAACTTTTTAAAAGTTGATCCAAAAAGGTTTCCTTCAATTAAGTTAAAACCTATATTGAACAAGTATAATTCTATGCCAATAGTCTTAAATGCAGCAAATGAAATATTTGTTGATCAATTTTTAAAAAAAAATATAAGTTTTGGCTCAATTATTAATTATCTTTTCAACCTTTTAAGAGACCCAAATTTAAGAAAATATGCTATAAAAAAACCTTCAAATTTAGAATCCATATTGACAATTGACGAATGGACAAGAATTAAAGCAAAGGAGATTTTAAAAAAAATTTAAGATGAAAAGATTAATACTAATTTTATATTTAGTTTTTTTTACCAATTTCCTGTCTGCAGAAATTATAAACAAAATTAAGATTGAAGGTAATGATAGAATAAGCGATGAAACTATTAAAGTTTATGGTGAAGTATCTGTAAATCAAAATATAGATAATATTAAGATAAATGAAATTATAAAAAATTTATACTCCACCAATTTTTTTGAAGATATTAAGGTAACTGTATCTAATAAAACATTGCTTATTAAATTAATTGAACATCCAGTAATAAATGAAATAATTATTTTAGGAGAAGATGCAAAAAAATACAAAGAAGCTATTAAAGAAAATATTAAATCAAAAAAAAATGGTCCTTTTGTTAAATCTTTAATTGCTGAAGACGAAGTTGTTATCAAAAAAATTTATAACTCTTTAGGCTTTAATTTTATTGAAATTAAATCTAAAGTACAAAAATTTACGAAAAAAAGAGTAAATCTTTACTTTGAAATTAACAAAGGTGAAAAAACAGAAATAAATAAAATTAATTTCAAGGGTGATAAAAAAATTAGAGATAGAAGGCTTAGAGATATAATATCTTCCGAAGAAGCTAAATTCTGGAAAGTATTATCATCAAATACAAAACTAAACAAAAAAAATATAGAATTAGATAAAAGATTACTTACAAATTATTATAAATCAATAGGGTATTATGATGTAAAAGTTTTATCAGAAATTGTAGAACTTCAAGATAATTTTAAAGCCGAAATTACATATAATATTGATGCTGGTATCAGATATAGAATAAGCAAAATTTCAACCAAAGTAGACCCTTTACTAGATAAAAAATTATTTTTACCTCTTAATAAAATATTTAATAAAACTGTTGGACAATACTATTCGCCATTTGCAGTAAAAAATTTATTAGATGAATTAGATTTAATTATTACTTCTGAAGATTTACAGTTTATAGAACATAATGTTAATGAAGTTTTAAAGAATGATGAAATTGAGATAATCATAAACGTATTTGAAGGTCAAAAAATTATTGTAGAAAAAATAGAAATCTTGGGAAATACAGTTACCAATGAAACTGTTATAAGAGGTGAGATGCTATTAGATGAAGGTGACCCATATAGCAGAGTTAAAGTTGACAAGTCCATATCTCAATTGAAAAGTAGAAGAATATTTGCTTCAGTAAAGGAGACAACTACTTCTGGTAAGTCTCCAAATTCTAAAATTATAAAAATTAATGTAGAAGAAATGCCAACTGGCGAGATCAGCGCTGGAGCTGGAGTCGGAACCAATGGAGGATCTTTTGCATTCAGCATAAAAGAAAATAATTGGTTGGGCAGAGGAGTGACTATATCAGCAGACGCTGATATTAGTGAAGAGTCTGTAAGCGGGTCTTTAGTATTTACAGAAACAAATTATAATTTTACCGGTAAACAATTATCATACAATATTCAAAATATAAAAAATGACAAACCTGACTCAGGGTATGAAAATAATGTCTTTGGTGGAGGTGTAAATATTTCTTACGAAAAATTCAAAGATATATATTTTTCTCCAGGGATTAGTCTTTCATATGATGACTTGACAACTAATTCTAATGCATCTGATTTATTAAAAAAACAATCTGGAAATTCAACAGACTTAACATTTGATTACAGTTTTTCAACTGACAAAAGAGACAGAAGATTTATGCCAACTTCAGGCAATTTAACTTCTTTTTATCAAGAATTACCTATTTATTCTGAACAACCATTTTTAAAAAATAGATTTTCAACATCGCATTATACAGAATTAAGCGATGATATAGTTGGAGCTTTAAAATTTAGTGCAACTTCGATTAATGCTGTAAGTGATGATGATGTAAGAATTAGTAAAAGACTTAGTTTACCCACAAGAAGTCTTAGAGGTTTTGAACCAGGAAAAGTTGGACCTAAAGATGGAAATGATTTCATTGGTGGAAATTATACATCTTCTCTAAACTTAGAAGCTAATTTTCCTAACTTTTTTCCAGAAAAAAGTAATTTAGATGTAGGTTTGTTTTTGGATGTAGGAAATGTGTGGGGAGTTGACTATAGCGATTCTATCGATGACTCTAATAAAATCAGATCCTCAGTTGGATTAAATTCTAGCTGGCTTTCCCCAGCGGGCCCTATGTCAATTATTCTCTCACAAAATATAACAAAAGCATCTACGGATGTTGATCAAAAATTTAACTTCAGATTAGGAACTACGTTTTAATGAAAAAATATTATAAAATTATTTTCACGTTACTTATATTTTATTGTTTCAATGTAATCAATGTGTTAGCTAATGATCTCTATTTTGTTGATTATTCCAAAGTAATGAATGAAAGTATTGCTGGCAAAAAAGCTCAAGACACTTTGAAAAAACTTCTTACATCCTCAAACAAAAGATTTAATGATACAGCAAAAAAAATCAAGGAAGAAGAAAATAAAATCATAAGTCAAAAAAACGTATTAACAAAAGAAGACTATAGAAAAAAAGCAGAGGATTTGAGAAAAAAAGTTTTTTCACTTAATAAAGAAAGGGATAAGACTATAAGAGATATTGCCGCTAAAAGAAAAAAAGCTGGAGATCAAATGTTGAAAAATTTAAATCCCATATTAAGTAAATATATGGAAGAAAATAATATAACCGTAGTTATTGATAAAAAAAATGTCTTAATGGGAAATAAAAAATATGAAATTACCTCACAAATTATTCAATTATTAAATAAGGATCTTAAATCACTCAATCTTAATTAATGTCCAAAAATATTTTTTTTGAAAATAAAGGACCTTTTAAATTAAATATTTTATTTCCAAGTCTCTCAGGTTCTAAAATTAAAATTCGAGATATTAAAACTTTAGACAAAGCTAAAAAACAAGATTTAACGTTTTTTGACTCACTTAATTATAAAAACCTAGCTGAAAAAACTAAAGCTAGCTGCTGCATTACCAAAGAAAATTTAAAAAGATATCTTCCAAAAACCTGCGAGGCGATAAGTGTAAAAAGCGTATTATTTGAACTAGCAAAAGTTACTTCTAAATTTTACCCTTTCGCTGACTTAGATTACCCCGATAATTCACTAAAAAAACCAAATAAAACAAAATTTCCTGGAGTAAAATTTGGTAACAATGTTTTAATTGGAAAAAATGTAAAAATAGGTAAATCAACTATAATAGGAAGCAATACAATTATAGAGCAAAATGTTTTAATTGGTAAAAATTGTATTATTGGTTCACAAATTATGATTAAGAAAACATTCATAGGAAATAATGTTGTTATTCAAGATGGAGCAAAAATTGGCTTAAAAGGTTTTGGATTTATCCCTCTTAAAGATAAAAATTTTAGAATTCCACATATTGGAAAAGTAATCTTAGAAGACAATGTTGAAATAGGTGCCTCTTGTACAATTGATAGAGGATCAATTGGTGATACTGTGATTGGAAAAAATACTTTTTTAGATAACCAAGTTCACATGGCCCACAACGTAAAAGTTGGTGAGAATTGCATGATAGCAGGCCAAGTTGGATTTGCAGGTAGTTCGAGTTTAGGAAATAATGTTTCAATAGGCGGTCAAGCTGGAATTTCAGGACACTTAAAAATTGGAAATAACGTTAAAATAGGTGGAGGCAGCGGTGTAGTTAAAGATATACCCGATGATACAATTGTAATGGGATATCCTGCGGTTCCACTTAAAGAATTTTTGAAAAAAAATTAAAATGATTAAAAAAGACACCATAGATAGAAAAGAAATTGAACAATTACTTCCACATAGAGCACCTATGTTGCTAATAGATAAACTTACAAAAATAGTTCACTTAAAATCTGCTACTGCAATAATGAATGTTAAAAAAGATGGATTTTATGTTCAAGGACATTTTCCGGGGCAACCAGTAATGCCAGGAGTTTTAATTGTAGAAGCATTTGGTCAAGCTGCAGCAGCACTCACAGCATGTGGTATTGATCCTAAAGAATACAATAATAAGTTAGTCTATTTAATGAGTGTCGAAAAGGCTAAATTTAGAAGTCCGGTTTTACCAGATTGTGAACTTCATTTAGAAATAGAAGCAATAAGATCACACGGCAGAGTTTGGAAATATAAAGGAACAGCTAAAGTTGATGGTAAAAGGATGGCAGACGCTGAGTGGTCAGCCACTATAGTAGACAGGAAATAAAATGATACATAGCTCAAGTGTAGTTGATAAAAAAGCAAATTTGGGGAAAAATATTAAAATTGGTCCTTTCTGTTACGTAGGACCAAATGTTGAACTACAAGAAAATGTCGAACTCATTTCAAACGTGCATATTGAGGGAAATACAAGAATTGGAAAGGGCACGAAAATTTTTCCTTTTGCTTGTATTGGAACACAACCGCAAGATTTAAAGTTTAGAGGTGAAAAAAACAGTCTAGAAATAGGAGAAAACAATCTAATAAGAGAGTATGTAACAATTAATCCTGGCACAGCAGGTGATAAATCTAAAACAACCGTAGGAAATAATTGCTTATTTATGATTTCTTCACACATAGCCCATGACTGTAAAGTTGGCAATAACGTTGTAATAGCCAATAATGTTCCTTTAGGAGGCCATGTTACTTTAGAAGACTCAGTTGTTATTGGAGGAAATTCAGCAGTTCAGCAATTTACAAGAATAGGAAGATTAGCAATGATAGGCGGCATGACGGGAGTACTTAAAGATGTTATTCCGTTTGGGCTATCATTTGGTAACAGGAATTATTTACAGGGTATAAATTTAATTGGATTAAGAAGAAAAAAATATGAAAATAAAAAAATTTTAGAATTAGATATGGCTTATAAAAAAAT
>MDTB01027371.1_pt1 | contig 10661 bp, 12 predicted proteins | sample 811161 | NCBI WGS metagenome assembly MDTB01 (sample SAMN05326650, study PRJNA326480) | marine metagenome | isolation source: seawater | place: Mediterranean Sea | collected 2009 | reverse complement strand
TCTATTGTTCCAGCATCAATATCTACTTTAGAAATATTTACCTCACCAGTTCCATTAGGTGTTAAATTTATATTTCCATCAGTATCAGAAGAAATAATGGTATTACCATTTATATTAATATTATCAACTTGTAATGCTGTAAGTGTGCCTACTGAAACAAGATTTGGCATCGCTGTTATTTCATCATCAAAATATGCACTTAGATCAGTTACAGCTACTTGCTTCATTGTGCCACCATCATTAAATACTACCCTATCTGCATCAGCTACAGTTGTTGATGTTGCACTGGTGTCCCCATCCATTATATTAAGTTCTGCTGTTGTTACAGATGCACCATCTAATATTTCTAATTCTGCTTCACTTATATCAGCACTTCCAATAATAAAACTTGTACCAGTGATAGCCCCAGCACTTAATGTACCTGATGTACTTAAATTTTCATTACCAAAACTTATTGCACCACTTGAATCAGTTATGCTTCCATTTGCTAAAGTAAGATTTCCGATAGTTGATCCAGATGCAGTAGATATTGTAGATGTAAATGTACTGGCATCATCAGCAGTCAATGCCCCTATTCTTAAATTTTCATAGTCAGTAATTCCGACATTTCCAGCAGTTGTACCATCTTCTGTTGTGTCTATTAAAGCAAATTGATTAGCTGATTCATCAAATATAAAACCTACATTTGCTGGTGCTGAATCTCCAGAACCTCTTTTAATTATAAAACCAGCATCAAAAGCATTGTTTGTAGGTTGTGAATCATATTTGTTTAATAATATTAATGGGTCTTGTACGTTTAAATTAGTTGTGGAAACTTCTTGAACACTCCCAGTAGTTGTTAATGTGCCTGATACAGTTAAATCAGTTACTGATAAAGTAGACCCTGAAAAAGTCATATCTGAATCACCAGATAAAACCCCATTAGTTCCATAAAATGCTACTTGTGTTGCAGTTTGAGAATCTGCTAGAAAATTATTTGCTCTTACAGTAAAATCACCAATATCTAAATTAGCACTAGCTGTAATACCAGCAGTTGTAAGTGCTGTTATTGTTGTACTTGCAATAGTTCCACCCTCTACCTTATCACCTGATATTTGATTGTTTGCAAGTGTAAAAGTTCCAGCACTAACATCTAAAGTTTTTCCTGATCCTACTGTAATGTTTGATGTGGCAATAGTAGCCCCATCTATTGTACCAGAGTCTATATCAACATTGGTTGTATTTTGGCTATCAAAGTCTACTGGGCTTGAAAAGGTAATAGCTGTATCATCTGCTGATATGGTATCTAAAGCTATATTGCCTACATTAGTTATATTACCATCCGTTACGCTTAATGATGTTAATGTACCAGCACCAGCCCCCAGCGTTCCAGTAGTTGATAGGTTTTCATTTCCAAAATCTATTGCACCTGAACTATCAACAATACTACCAGTGGAAATAGTCATAGTGCCATCTACACTTAATTGATCTGATATTGTTGCATCATCTGTAGTTGTTAGCTGTTCTGCTTGTACTGTGCCACTAAAAGTTCCATTTACAGCACTTGTAATGCTTCCTGATGCTATAGATAATGCACCATCTGTAAAAGTGCCATCAATAGTAAGCCCATTAGCTGTTAAAGTGTGGTTTCCAATATCTACACTATTTGCCACTGTTAGGCTTGTTAAAGCATCTGCTGTACCACCATTTATATCAGGGCTTGTAAGTGTTTTATTTGTTAAAGTTTGTGAACCAGTTAAGGTAGCTACAGTAGAATCAATAGCTACAGTTAATGTATTTGATGATCCTGATGTATCAATGCCAGTGCCACCAGCTATATCTAATGTTTCAGAGTCCAGATCAATGCTCAATGCACCCCCTGAATCACCTTGAAAATCTAAATCTGATGCTGTATCTTGTGCATCAATATAAGTTTTAATAGCTTTAGCTGATGCTAGTGTATCATCTGATCCAGATACTGAAGAAATATCTGTATCTAATACCCCTGATTTTAAATTTGCTACATCAATATTTGATATGCTATTGCCTGATGCTTCTACATCAAAAGTTTTATTGGTAAAAGTTAAAGTATCACTGGCTATGTTGGCATCTTGAGCATCAATATAAGTTTTTATGGCTTTTGCACTAGCTAATGTATCATCAGAACCACTTACAGAGCTTATATCAGTATCAAGAACCCCACTTTTTAAGTTATCTACCTCTACGTTTGATAAAGTATTATTATCAATGTCTAAGGTCTTATTTGTTAAAGTATCTGTAGTTGCTTTTCCTACAAGTGTATCTGTTGCATCTGGCAGTGTTAAAGTTCTATCAGCAGTTGGATCAGTAATTGCTAATGTAGTTTCAAATGAATTATCTGTAGACCCTTCAAAAACAAGATTAGTAGTAATGGTAGAATTAATTGCTAGTGTGTCATTTGCTACACTGTTTCCTATTGCAGTATCACCAGTAGCAGTAAAATTAAGGGCTTGTATAGTTCCAGTTGCAGTTAGGTTGCGTATTCCAGATACATCTAAATTGCTATCAGTGGTTAAAACCTTATTACTTTGAGCAGAGCCTAAAGAGCTTATATCAAGATAATTAATCTCAGATGCACTAGCAGTAACTAATGTTCCACCTAATTTTAAACCATTTGTGCCATCATGCGATGCTATATCAAAATCATAGCTTCCATCTAAAATTTTTACAGCAGATGTACTTACTGCTATTGGTACTAAAGTTCCATCACCATCATAAATATTAGTAAAAGACCCAGTAACGCCCCCTGAATCTTCAGTATGCAATAAAGTTGCGAACCCTGAACTTATTGCTATATTTGTTAAATCTTGTTGAGATGCCATTATTTTATCCTATGCTTTTAATTTTTTCTATATCATATTTATCATTGACAGTATTATGTCCATCATTTGATTTTAAATAGCTTTTATTCTTATGGGTTTTAATCATATTTTGAATATCTTTTGTAACTCTCCCATCATAAGTAGCCCAACCTGAACCTTTAAAAATAACTCTAGGTGTTCCCATAAGCTTTTTGAGCGTTTTATCCCCACATTTAGGACATGAAACCTTTTCACCTTGTAATACAAGTTCTTCAAAAATATTTCCACATTTACATTTAAAATCAAAAGTAGGCATAAGAGATTGGGGGGTATTGCTACCCCCCTTTTTAAACTCCTTTAGACGTTATTGTATTCTACTAATCTAGTATCAAATGCAACAACAGCACCAAACACCATATGAGCTACTACCCTATCTGCTAATGCAGTTACAGAATAGTCTTGCTCTACAGTTGGTTCCATTTGTCTACCAGCAATACAAGCTGATCTATGATACATAAACGCAGATTCATCACCATCTGCTGTACCAGAGATAGCTGAGCTTACAAGCACATTTAATCCAAAAATTGAGCCAATTTCTCCGTTTTGTACTGGTCTTGAATCGCCATATTTAGAAGCATCTACAAACGTATCCAATGATAGTAGTGAAGCGTATGAAGCTGGATTAGCTACTAAAAAAGTATCTTCACCTAATGGACAATCAGAAGCTAAAAGCTTGGTAAGCCCCTCTCTAATTAAAGCCACAGTAAAAGTATCATCTGCACTATAATCAATTTGCTGATTTGATGCACCCTCTAAAGTACCCATAATAAAGGTATCATAAGCTTTAGCTAAAGAATATCCAAACTGCTCAACTTCTTTATTGAACATTGATTCTTGAGTCTGAAGCTGGGCGATTGATTCAATTTGCTTAGCTACAAATTTATGCTGATTCATAGTCAAAGTGATTGATCCATGTGTATCTGCACTAAAACTTACATCACTACCAGCAGACTTTGTACCTACTGTAGGTTCTGTAAATTTTGGAATTGTGAGTACCTGACCTTGACCACCTTTTATAAGATCATTATATGATGAATCTACAGTGCCTTCAAATACTAAGTTTCTTTCTAGGGAAGCTAAAATTCCCTCAGATAACATACTCCTTTTATTTACAGCAGAAGTAGTTAAAGTTGTGTTTGCCATTATTTATATCCTTAAATATTTAATCATTATAACTGGCTACAATTTCTGACCAATTTTTCCTTCTATCATCCCTAGTCATATTCTTAAAAGGGTTTCCAGTCATTTTTGTTCTGCCTTGTGTTGGTAATGATTTATCTGTATAAACAGATTGTGTTGAATTTTCTTTTAAATCATCAACATAACTCTCAAGCTCACTTAAATCTAACTTGTTTGCTATATTGATCTGTCTTTCACTGAGGTTGTGAGATTTCATTAAATCATCCCTCTTCTTAGTCTGGTACACTTCCCACTGCTGGGCTTTCGCTTTAGCTTCAGATAATTCAGATTCTTGCTCAGATAGTAAGGCTTTATATTCGCCTTGCTTTTCAAGCTCTTTTTTCCTTTTCTTTTGCTGATCATCTTCAAATTTCATCAGCTTTTCTTCCATTTTCTTTTTATCTGCTATCACCTCTGCGAACCTAGAATAAGGTACAGATTCAGATACGCTTTTTACAACTTCTGCTGGTTGATTTGTGGTTTCTTTTACGTCATCCACTTTGACTGGGTCTTGTTTTACATCTTCAGACATGATGAACTCCTTATCTTTTTATTTTGATTTCTATATCTTGTTTTTCATATTCAGATATTTTTCTATTTATTTCTCTTTGTAAAGACCTAGAAATAAAAGATAGATTTTTAAAAGATATGCCATATAGGTCATAATCTCTTTTAGCATTACCTAGCACTACAAGTGGATTTCCATAATCAATATTGAAACCTTTTCTAGTTGGTGTGCTTTTAATTTTATTTAATGTATCACCAGTTAAACGCATATTAACAAATTTAGTTGTTTTATCTGCTGATACTTTTTTTGTAGCCTTACCAGCTTTTTTAGCATCCTTATAAGACTGCGATTTGTACTTTAATTTTTTTTGATTGTTTTGAAATATACCTTTTCCAGCATCTAAAATAATTCGACCAGCTACCTTAGTGCCAAGCTGATCCATAAATTTTCTGGTAAATATTGGTACTTGTCCTAAATTCATATAATTTCTTTAAACTGCTACAATTGTATGTCTACAGTTATGACCTCCAAAACGCTTTAACGTAAATTCAGCCTTTTGTTTCTTTTTTACGAATACCTTTTTTTTAGTATCAAACGTAGGTAAAGCTAGTTCCCCTTTTCTCATTTGTTTCCCTATTGATCTTAATTCTGCTTTTGTATAACCTCTTTTATTCTTTTGGTTATCTAATATAAATCGACAAGCTGGTCTATTAGCCTTATCTCTACTCCCAACATATCTAAATCTTTGCTCTGGTACATTGTCAAACACTTTAAATGTAGATGTTCTGCTAAATTCACTAAAAGCATCTCTAGCTATCATCCTTGCGTCACCAGTTAATATTCTATCTCCATATTGTGCTTTAATTCTGTTGCCTATTTGTGTTGATGTTTCACCAGCTATAATACCCCTGAATAAGCTTGATTCAAGTTTCTTTGATTCTGATGCTAGACTGCCTAATAATGCTTCTCCGTCTAAATCTCTTAATAGCTGTAGTTCATTTGCAACAGCATCAATATTTAATCTGGCTAATTCTGGTTTATCAGCAAAAATACTTCTATATCTGTTCACTACTTCTTCTGCTTGTGTGTCATAACCATTCATAAGCTTTTGAAAGCTTGTATTAAAGCCTTTATTTTGCAACTCAGCAAATAGATCAATTTGTCTACCAAGTGCAACAATTTCTGTGTCTGATAATGATGAAAGAGATGTACCCAATTTTTCAATATCAAAAAACAGTTTTTCACTAAGGCTATCAAGTTCTTTATAAAATACATCAAATATATCAGCCACTGATGATTCTTTCTACTAAACTGCCTTGCTGTTGAGGTGTTTGTTGCTGTTGCTGTTCTTCTCTTACCTCACCTAATTTAGTTTCTAATTCTGCATCATCTATATCTGGGTTTAGCGTTCTTAATAATTCTCTTTGTGTAATGATACCCATATCTTTTTTAGTTTGAAGTAATTGTAGCTGTTCCATATCACTTAAAGGAAATGACATCTCTGGGAAATCTACATAATAATCATCAAATAAAGTTATATTTGCATCTGATTCTAATACTGCCCTATCAACTTCATACCTATCATTTTCAAACTTTCTCCATGTATCTTCTATAGATGCTTCCCTTTGTTCTATGTTCTCTATGTTCATAATTTTCAATGCTTCTCCAGATACTGGATTGCCACCCACATCAGCAAATCTAATTTGTAAATGGTTATTAGATGCTACTGATTCAATAAAAAATTTTGTAGTATTTACTATCTCTTGTAGCCCCCCACTTGGTGCAGTCATATTAAAATCTACATCACTAGGCAATACTAATACTTTATCTATACCAAGCTTAATAGGCTCAGATGGGTTTACATCCAGCCCACTGATCCATTTAATACCACCAGTAGCACCCATCCTAATAGCTAAAGCTAATTCAGTCATAGCCATATCTAAATGTTGATTAGCCATAATTACATCAGAAGCATTGGTACTAAAATAATCTCTTACCATTGGTGAACGTCTAGTGAATGTAAAAGGCAAAACCCCATAAGGGTTTATATCCATTTCATTCTGTTTGTATTTGTTCCCATCCCCATCTATTAAAAAGTGCATACCTTGTTCACCATTAATAGACTCTGACCAAAAAGCATACATATCCTTTTCAGTTCTTTCATAGCCATGTCTTTGTACTGGATATAGTATTGCACTTGGTCTATCCATTCCATTTAAAAAGAACACCTGAAAGAAAGGGATTAAATGATATTCAAGTTTTTGCCTATCTAAATTGTATTGGGTTTTCATAGCCATATTACCTAGCAAAAAGTTTAATTCCTCCATCTGCCTACATTTAGAATTAAGATCACCTACATAATCAATATATCTTTCATCTGCTATGCGTTCAATATCTTGTTTACCATAAACAATACATTTAGCTTTTACAATACGTCTAGTGATGTTAGAACAAAACATAGGAATCTGAGAAAGGGTCATGCTATCAAAGTAGGGTCTTATGTATTTATCAGTTTCAATACCCTCATAATAATCCATCAGCATTTCATTTTCTTTGTATCTGTTTTGCTCTATTCTATCTAATTCATCTGATAAAATCTTTGTGATAGTTTGTTTGCTTAAATCTGGTATAATCATATTTTAAAACTCTGCATAGTTAATATTTTTTACATAAGAAGAATGTTTAAGGTTTATATAGTAAGTAAGGCTATCAAGAAAGTGTGTTAAGCTTAAATCTGTTTTATCTAATGAGCCATCTGGTTTCCTCTGGCACAGTTCAAAATCTCTGATAAGCTTTTCACATTTAGGAGACACAGTGAGCCTTACATTCTCTTCTGCATCAAGTAGCAATCTATTTAAGTCATATAGTCTTTGTTTTACATGGGGTGCTTTATTTTTAGCAAATGTATTAAAACCATAATTTTTTAATATCATGTGATCGCTATGATTGTTCTTTGCTGTAGTGCTTCTAGCCTTTCCAGCAGGATCAGGGAAGCAATCTTTTATCTGGGGGTATTTATCTTTTATATACTTTGCCATAGCTTCAGTGTTTGAATTTTCTAAGTATAATTCATCCACTACTACTACTGTATCTGATATAACACCAAATATAGTACAAGCCATCATACTTACATTAAAATCTAATCCAGCATATAATACTGGTGGCATATCTACTGGCTCTTTTATGTGCAATTCTCTTTTAAAATTCCAAACAGCTTTATTACCACCAATGCTAACAAAATCTCCTAATATTTCTTGTTTGTACTGATCAGCAGTCATTGTTTTTTTAGCATCTTTTATAGCTTCTTTGGAAATCATCCCCTTATCTAATGTGCTAAATTGCCATGATTTATAGGCTGGGTCTTGCCCTTGTCCAGTCATAAATAGATTATAGAAATGATTAAATGAAGCTGGTGTAGAACACAAAAGAGCTTTTGCATTATGATCAAATAACATAGGCATAACTATTTCTGTAAATACGTTTTCTTTAATGTATGCACATTCATCTAATACAACAGCATTTGATTCATTGTAACCCAAACTAATGCCCCTGAGACTATTAGCGTTATCTGCCCCTTTAAGTAGTATTTGTGCATTATTTGAAAAGGTAAATGATAACTCTGTTTCATTGATCTTAACATCTTTATTTTGACTTAATAAGTTTTTCATAACTGGGAACATAATGCTTTTCGTCTGAGAATGATAGGGGCTTAAATACATTCTGCGTTCTCCAGCTTGTAATTTTTGATGTAGTAGAAATATTGCTGACAGTGTTGACTTTCCCCAACGTCTGCCACATGATAAAATCTTGTATTTTGCTGGATGGTTTATTATATCCCAGCGTATCTTGTCCAGCTTTAATTTCATTCATCAACTATTCTAAGAACCTCAATAGGTTTATCATTTTCTACTTGCATCCTCTGGACACTTGAACCCTCTAAACGCTCTGCTATAAACTTAATAGCATTAAGATCACCAGCTAAAGCCATATCATAAGCTTTTTCTAATACTTCTTCTTTTAGTGTTTTATCTTTACCTACAAATCTTTCACCAATCTCTGTAAGTATATCAGCAATGGCTAATCCTTTTTTAGGTCTGCCATTTGGGTTGCCTGATTGACCTTTTGCATATTGACCATTGTCAAGCCTGATAACATCTTGTTTTTCTGGGGTTTCTTTATTCATACACCTTTATGGTAGCTACCACAATAAAAGTTCCTTAAAGCCTTAAAATATACGCATTATAGCCTATGTTTACTAGATATTGTATCCTCAGTGCCAGTTTCTAATATTTCAAGTTAAGCAATTATAGCAAATAATAATAATTTGTAAAGGTAACTTTTCTGGTGTACTGATTAAACAGTATGCATACAGTTATAAATATAAATAATATATAAATATAAATATAAATAATACCTAAAACAAAAAGCCCCAAGTTTTTATACTCAGGGCTTAATGTTGGTATGTAGTGGGGTATCTTCTAAAATTCCATATCTTTAAAATAGAATTTAAGATCATGTTTTATGTTATCTACAAATGATCTATAAACCATATCTCTTTTTTCTTCTGGTGTGCAATCATTCCATTCAGCACCTAGATTATCTTTTAAATCTTCTATAGTTTCATCTGTAGTATAATCAAACTTAACTAAACCACCCTCATCCAATGTAATTTTATGATTTTTGTATTTCATTTTCTCTTCTCCTATCAGGATGGCTATGAAGCCACCCTTTGGTTTTTAAGTTCTTTAACTAGGTTTAAAAAAGCGTTTGTAGTTTTAGGGCTACTTGCCAATAGACCAAATATAAGATGCTCATAATCTTCTATTTTACCAACGTTTACTTTATCTTTAAGCATTTCTAAAGCTTCTACAGTATTATTTTGTGTTGCAGTTTTTTCTTTTCTAGTCATTTTCTCTTCTCCAGTTTGTTTTTTAATTGTTCTCATGTAGTAAGTATAATGCTTTTTATATATACTTGTCAAGTATTATTTACAAAATAATTAAAAAAATATATATTAGGATATTATATCACATAAATATGTAGGCTCTCCAATTTGAACATCAATCTCTTTACCCAAACCTAAAATATATTGCTTCTCCCATCTAATATTTATGTTATAATCTAAATCATTTTCTTTTACATACCATTTGAATTCCTCTAAAAGTTCTTTAGAGTATAATTCATCTAAAATTGATCTAATTTTCCAGCCATATTTATTTTCAAACCCATTTGAAAAATGTGGGTTTTTTAAGGAATAATAATATTTTGTTGCACTTGCTTCTAATTTTTGAAGTCTGGTTACTAATTTTTTTACTTTCATTTTCTCTTCTCCGATCAGGATGGCTTTCAAGCCACCTCTCCATATTTAATTTTATCATTCCAGATAGCCTTGTGTATTAAGTGATACTTAGCTATTTCTTCACTGGTTATTATAATTTTTCTAAGTGGTGAAAAAACCTTAGAGCCTTTATTTTCTTTTAATTTTTTAAGAATTACATTTTTATTTTTGCTTGAGCTAATTAACTCATAATTTTTGTTAACTAAAACCCAGTATCCATTTTTTCTTAATGTTTGTGCTTTGTTCATTTTCTCTTCTCCGTTTGTTTTGTTTAATGATTTCATGTAATAAGTATAACTATAAATTTATATATGTGTCAAGTATTATTTACAAAATAATTAAAAAAATATAAAGTTTTTTAGTTTTTAGATAAAGAATTCAATATTTCTAAACATAATTCTTTAGGTATTTTTGATTTCTCATAAGCATTTTTAAGACCTTGTGTTCCAGTTTGGCTTCCTCTTGGTGCTGGTTGATGATGGCATAATCTATTACCATTATAGCACATAGGTCTAGGTAGCCAATTTGAATTAGTCCAAATATCTGTTGGTTTCATTCTCATATCACCATAGCTACAATAGGTAACTGTTTTAAGTTGATATGGGTCTATAAGATTTAATTTTCTTAATTTACCTCTAGGGTTCTCAACAAAGTAAACAAGATCAGGATTCATAGATTTTAAATTTTTTATTATTTGCATAGTCTTTTTTACAATATTCACACCCTCTACTGCTTTTTCAGTCTTTGGGCTATGGTC
>MDTB01019656.1_pt1 | contig 10661 bp, 13 predicted proteins | sample 811161 | NCBI WGS metagenome assembly MDTB01 (sample SAMN05326650, study PRJNA326480) | marine metagenome | isolation source: seawater | place: Mediterranean Sea | collected 2009 | reverse complement strand
TATTACCTTTCTCGGGACCCAATGATTTTTTTACAGCTTTAGTTAGCACCCGCACAGCTGGAGCCACCTGATACTCTTCATAATAGTCTCTAAGAAAATTTACGACCTCCCAATGATCCTCGGTCATATCTATCTCTTCACCTTTAGCGATTAAGTCCGCTAAATCTTTACTCCAGACACTGATGTCAGTTATGTAACCTTCCTCATCAACATCGAAAGTTTCACCATTTAATTCGTAAGTCATTTTTCCTCCAATTTCATCATTTTGTTACGTAACTACTCCCAATTAAAGCCATGAGTGAACTGAGTCATACTCTTCAACCAAATCTACGAAGCCTCCATAATCAATGATTTTGACTCTCTCAATAATATTTGGAGCCAAAATACCTCGCATCTCTAAGTCAGCATGTAAGGCATAAAACTGCAGTTGAGTTTGGCAATTTTTAATCATTTTACTTTTGGTGGTATTTTTTAAGGCAGCATAAACACCATCTTCTATAAGGAGAATAGCTGCTCCAGGTTGGGCAAGCCGCAAACAACTCTCTAGTACAGAGCGTTCAAAAGGAGATTTGTTGACTATATTTAAGAGATTCATAAAAAATTACCCATGTTATCCGGTCAAAATCACTTCTTGGTTCGACATCAATTCTGATAACGCAGCACTGTCTAGGACTTCAACAGGCAGAACAAAGTCATCTTCAGTTAAACCTCTGTGTTCCATGGACTCTCTCTCTACTACGATTCGCCACACCATATCTATCTCTTCGTCTTCATCTGCATCTTCTTTCTCCATAGCAATTACCTTGTAAGTTGGGGAGAAATTTTTTATTCCAGTGGCTTTTGTGTTGTGGCCTTTTTTAATTTGAAATACACCATCGTCAATAAAGGCAATAACCGCATGTTGCTCAAATGCGGCAGAAATCATCACCATTTCGAGCACTTCAAGAGCGTATATTGTCCCGTAGGGTGCCTTGGTGCTTACAAACATAAATTTCTTTTTTATTCCTTGTGTGTTAAAAGACTGTTCATTTTGATTTGTCATAATGGAAATTTCTCTTAGTCACCAAACACTACTGTTCTATCAGCAGCTATTCCCAATTCTACCAATTGACCGAGTCCTGAAATGCGAAAGCCATCGGCTAGTATCTCTTCTTTGATACCTCGTCGCATACCGGCGGCCACACAGACCACAAGGTCTATGCCATGTGTTTGAGCTAAGTCACTCCACATCTTAACCAAGTTCCTATCATCCGATTGAGGTTCCGAGAGCTTGTTGGCGTTATTTACCCCATCGTAATAAAAAAAAACCCGAAGAATTTGGTGTCCTTTGTCAAGAGCCGCTTTCACAAACTGATAAGCTGTATCTGATGCTTGGTGAGTAAAAGGCCCTTCATTGATAAGAATGCCCATTTTCATTTTTTTTCCTATTTACAATTAAAAATGGATGTGAGCCGATGAATTTAAAGACGTTCGAGCCCCTCTAAAATCATCTAAATGGTGGTGTGTAAAAGGCATGTCCAATATTTTAAAAAACCTTGGCCAGCCAATACGTTCAATCCATTCCCCGACTCTTTCCCAATCACGGGCATTGTTCTTATAGGCATAAAGTATTTTACGAACAACTTCTTCAACTTCAGGCCATCGAGGAGGATTGTTAGGGAGATTTGCCACTACCAACTTATGGAATGAGGGTTTGGAGCGAGCATTTGAATGTTTACCGCCAACCCAAATGGCTAATTTAGTAGATTCCCGAGAATTAATTTGCATCGGCGGACATGGAGGATAACAGGCACCACAGCAAATGCATTTTTTTTCATCTACTTCTAGTGTCGCTTTTCCATTAACCATGGCAGGTCTAATTGCTGCCACAGGGCACCTAGCCACAACAGAGGGTCTCTCGCACACATTTGCTACTAAGTCATGATTAATGACGGGGGGCTTTGTATATTGCACATTAATGGCTATATCTCCCTGCCCGCCACAATTAATTTGACAACAGGATGTTGTAATTCTAACTCTATTTGGCATCTCTTCTTTAACGAATTCTTGATGCATCATGTCCATCAGAGACTTAACAACTCCTGAGGCATCTGTCCCAGGAATGTCGCAATGCAACCAGCCCTGTGTGTGAGAAATTACCGATACTGAGTTTCCTGTCCCTCCTACAGGAAACCCTTCGGTTTCCAGGGCCTCGATTAAGGGTTTAACTTTTTCTTCGCTTGAAACCATAAATTCAATGTTTGAGCGTGTTGTAAATCGCACGTATCCCTCAGCAAAATTATCGCCGATGTCACAAAGCTTGCGGATAGTATAGATGTCCATTTGGCGCTGGGTTCCTGCTCTCACAGTCCAGATTTCATCCCCACCCTTTGCAACATGATGAAGCACGCCTGGCCGAGACCGGTCATGCCATGCCCATTCTCCAAAATTTTCTTTCATGATTGGATGCATATATTGAAACGGATCTGGAACGCCGCTCTCAATTGGTTTCCGTGGTTGTTTTTTTTCTTCAGCCATTTCGTGTTCCTAAAAATACAGAATTAGGGAAAATTATTCAGCAGCAGCAATAAAATCGTCTCGTATATTGTCTTTACCTGCTGCACGCTCTTTTTTTCGCTCAGTCCAATGTTTGGCAGCCTCATCAAAGTCATCAGTGCGAACGTATGAATTAGTTCTCGGGTGATTAATCATATTAGGGTCAATTTCCACTCCCACAGCTTCAATGAAATGAGGAAAGCCTATTCTATCTATTGTTTCGCCAAGGCGTTCATGATCAAGAGCATTTTCTGCAAAAAACTCTATTACGCGTTCCGCAAATTCAGTGAAGCGCTCAAAATCTTCCTCACTCTCTAATTTCATAAACGGCACAATTACTGATCCCATAAGATCACCAATCTTTAACGAACGCTTTCCACCCATCAAAATTGAAATTCCTTTATCATCTCCTGGGGAGAGTGCCTTCGTCATGACATTGATGCAATGCATGCATCTTACACAGCTTGAATTGTCTACATCAAGGGTGTCGTCATCATTAAGGCTTAGCGCATTAGTTGGGCACCTAGCGATGACATTGTCGATCATATATTTTCTTCCGGCCTCGGCGACATACGCTTTGACCTCTTCTTGATTGACTTTCATGTCGTCGCGCCAAGTACCGATAACAGCGAAATCAGCCCGATGGATCGCATTCACACAATCGTTTGGGCAACCTGAAAACTTGAATTTAAATTTGTAGGGCAATGCAGGCCGGTGCATTTCATCGAGGAATGTATTGATGATGGTTCTCTGCGCTTTTTGCTCATTATAGCATGATTGCTCGCATCTGGCCGCTCCAACACAACTCATCGAGGTTCTCAAGGCAGGACCAGCCCCTCCTAGGTCCAGACCAATTTTATTTAATCCATCAAAAGCGTGCTGCACATTTTCAGTGGTGGCACCTTGAAACATGATGTCACCGGATTGACCATGGAATGCAATTAAGCCTGAGCCATGTTCTTCCCATACATCACAAATATTTCTCAAGAAATCGGTGGTATAGTGCATACCAGCTGGGGGCATCACTCGTAAAGTATGGAATTCTTTTGATTCTGGATACTTTTCTGAAACTTCAGAAAACCTTGGTATTATTCCCCCTCCATATCCAAACACACCAACGGTTCCGCCTTTCCAATATCCGCGAGTTGTTTCATAGGAGTGTTCAAGCTGGCCTAGCAAATCATTCATCATCGGAGCATATTGCTTGTCATCAGAGTCGCGCAGACGTTTTAACCCAGAGACAAAACTTGGCCAAGGGCCATCCTCAAGTTCATCAAGAAGCTTAGTGCCATGTTTCTTTTTGGTCATTTTCTCTGAAACCTCCCTAATAATTTATTATAGAGCCACTTTATTATCATATTCGATTTATATATAATATCAAGTATGATAATAAGATTTTATTACTTATATATAAATATCTTTTATTATGTGAAATTTTCTCTGTGTCGTGTATCAGAGAGCTGACAGACAGGTAAGACATCATATTACTATGAAGTCTTGTAAAGATACGTTTTACAGGCATAATTTTTTTGAGAGTCAACCGGTGGAAAATATATTTGATCTTAAAGACTCAAGAGCTTATCAGGCTTGGCGGGAGCAGAAGTTAACAAATCAACCAAGGGTTTTAGAGCAAATTGTTACGATCAGTAACCCAGCAGATCTCACCTTCGATGAGCGAAAGAAAATTTTGGATCTATGTAATGTAGCTAATTTGGCCATATATTCATCTGAAAAGATATTTAATAAAAAAAATGTTATGGAATTTGCGAGCCAGCTTAATCTTATTGGTGCGGACAGGCCGTTATTTGTTGGGGACCACGGAGTCTCAGAAATTACTCAGATCAAAGGTAAACCACAATCCAGTTTTGTGCCTTATTCTAATAAGCCAATGAGTTGGCATACAGATGGTTATTATAATCCATCAGGGTCGGAAGTGTTTGGCTTTATTCTTCATTGTGAGTGTCCTGCCTCAACGGGAGGAGAAACAGCATTGCTGGACCCTGAGATTGTTTATCTTCAGCTTCGTGACTTGAACCCAGAATATATTGAAGCGTTGATGCAACCTGATGTTTTTGAAGTTGACGCAAATATTAAAGATGGAAAAATAATTAGACCTGCCCAGCGTGGTTCTGTATTTTCTGTCGTGAATGGAAATTTGTTTATGCGGTTTTCGGGGCGAAAGCGTTTCATTAAGTGGAAAAGCGGTTTAGCTGTAGAGCGGGCGAAAAAGGCCCTTGAGGAAGTCTTGGAGGATAAAAGTCATTTTGGAATTTATTATACTCTCTCTTCAGGAGAGGGTGTGGTATGCAATAATGTCTTACATAGCAGGTCGGCGTTTAACGACTCAGATAAATTTAAAAGAAGATACTACCGTGCTCGTTTTAAATCCCGTATTAGTTAAATTGTGTTCATTTGTGAGGAGTTTGTAGTTTGTCCAATCATATTGTACTTTTGAGTGAGTTTATAATTAGAAACCCAGAAACTATGAATTTTGCTGAGTTATTAGAAAGAGTTGGCGAATTGGGTAAGGCTGGCGCTACAATGTTGCAAATAGATATAAAACCAGATTATCGTGACACGCCAAAAAATTGGGAGAGTCTGTTAGAATCTGCTTTCACTTGGGGTGCGCCATGAGTAACAACAATGATAAAATATTGTTTCAACTTGATACCCTTTTCAATAAAAAGATTGAACTCCACGAAATAAGTTTAGAAAATGAGGTTGCCTTGTTGCGCATACGGGTAAGGGAGGGCCAGCGCTTTACTATAATCGATTTAGATCCAATAGCAGCAAAGGATTGGGGTGAAGCAATGATAAAGTGGGCAAAATCGTATTCAGAAAAAAAGTTTGAAAACTAGTCTGATGGCCTACCTCCCTGCATTTGTCGAAGCAAAAGAGAAAAAAGTTCTTGTTGTTGGTGGTGGTGCAATGGCTGCGCGGAGAGTAGCGTTGGCTCAACGAGCGATGTCTCAGGTAACAGTTGTCTCGCCAGATTTGTCAGTGGAATTTAGCGATTTAAAAAAATTTGAGCATCTTGCGCGAAATTTTTTGGAATCTGATTTAGAAGGAGCAGTTCTTGTTTTTGTTGCTGATGAAGATAAGGACTTGGAGCTCTCGGTTGCTCTTGCTGCCAAATCTCAGGGAATTTTAGTTAATGTTGCTGATAGACAAGACTGCTCCTCATTTATTGTACCCTCGATTATAGACAGGTCGCCAATGATGGTTGCCGTGTCAAGTGGAGGAGAAGCCCCCATTCTATCTCGTATGCTGAGGGCAAAATTAGAAACTTTGGTTCCATCTGGATATGGGCGTTTAGCTGAATTCGCAAAAAATTTTAGAAAAGATGTTGCGGAAAAGATCAATGGTGCGACGGACAGAAGAAGGTTTTGGGAAGATTTCTCTGATGGAAAAGTCGCTGAGTTGGTTCTATCAGGACAAATTGATGACGGTGTTAAAATGATGGAGCAAGCAATTAAAGATGGAAGTAATATCTCTTCATCCGTCTCTAAAGGAGAGGTTTATTTGGTAGGAAGTGGGCCGGGAGATCCAGACTTATTGACATTTCGAGCCTTTAGATTGATGCAAAAAGCTGACATTGTATTACATGACCGATTAGTTCCAGATAATATTTTAGATTTGGTTAGAAGAGACGCGGATCGCTTGTTTGTTGGAAAGAAACGCGGAGAACATGCTGTTCCACAAGAAGAAATAACTCGGTTATTAGTCCAATATGCTGAGAGGGGATTGCGTGTCTTGCGATTAAAGGGAGGAGATCCATTTACATTTGGTCGTGGCGGCGAGGAAATTGACGTGCTTGCGTCACATGGAATATCTTTCCAGGTAGTGCCCGGTGTCTCCGCGGCAAATGGATGTGCGGCTTATGCTGGGATCCCATTGACTCACCGTGACCATGCTCAGTCTTGCATTTTTGTTACTGGGCATACTAAAGATGGAAAACTCGACCTTAATTGGGATAACTTGACCCAAGAGGGCCAAACGGTTGTTGTTTACATGGGCTTGAATTCGTTGCCAGAATTTTCTAAAGCTTATATTTCTGCGGGGGGGGATCCCAATGTGCCTGCTGCTGTGATTGAAAAAGGTACGAGGCTTGGTCAGAGGGTGATCACCGGGAATATTAATAACTTGCCCGAAAAAGAAGAGGTGATTTCGTTAGAAGGCCCAGCTATAATAATTATAGGCTCGGTTGTTACCTTGCGAAATAGTTTATCTTGGTACCTTGGAGAGGCTGATCGTTGTAATTAATATTGGGAACTTCCGTGTGAAAAAAGCGAATTATTTCCAGTTAAAAAAAAAATAAATTCGTTCTTGGAGATTGCTTAATTTTATTTTACTATATAATTAATTTATCATACGTCGTATCAATATGAAAAAATTAAAGATGTCTGAACAGAGAAAATCGTGTTTTGGGAGATTGAGGAGATGGTAAAATGAAAACGAATGCAGCCATCATCGGGCTGACCTTAATGTTAGTTGTCGGTTTAACAGTTCCGGGAAGCGCTGGAAAAACAAAAATGGTAGATTACGTTGTTACAGACGAATCTAGTATAGAAAAGTCGCTTACCGGTGTTCCTGGTGACGCAAAAAAAGGTCGTGCACTTGCAATCAATCGTAAACGAGGTAATTGCTTGGCTTGTCATCAAATGCCGATTAAAGAACAGCAATTTCATGGTAACATAGGACCTGAACTTGAGGGAATTGGAAGTTTATATTCAGCCGGAGAATTGCGTTTGAGAATTGTGAATTCAAAGATAATTAACCCAGATACGATAATGCCCGCTTTTTATAGAAAGGATGGCTACAATAGAGTTTTGAAAAAATTTAAAGATAAAACTATACTCTCCGCTCAACAAGTTGAAGATATAGTGGCTTATCTACTAACGTTAAAATGATTGCGAGGAGATAATTAATGAAAGAAGTGATAGAGTTAAAGTTAGTTCCGAGACGTGACTTTCTTGAATTGGTGGGATTAGGTGTTCTCTCTGGGGCGGGTGCAGCGCTATTTCCAAGTGTTGTTATGGCCGATACTAGTGGACCTAAAGCAGTAAATGCGTCAATTGAGAAAATTGCGGGCAAGAAAAAGGTTATGACGGGTAAAATAACACTTGATTTGCCCCAGATTGCCGAAAATGGAAACACGGTTCCGGTTGGTTTCTCAGTTGAAAGTCCAATGACAAAAAGTAATTATGTAAAATCGGTTTATTTATTTTCGGATAAAAACCCGGGACATAAGGTCGCAAAATTCCACTTTACGCCAGCGAGTGGTAAGGCTTCTGCATCTACCAGGATGCGAATGATTAAAACACAAAATGTAATCGCCGTTGCTGAAATGAGTGATGGATCTATTTATACAGGTAAAAAAGAAGTCAAAGTCACTATTGGTGGCTGTGGCGGTTGATTATTGGATTGAGGGAGAAAAAAAATGGCAGGTATTAAAGCTAGAGTAAAAGTTCCGAAGAAAGCCAAAAAAGGAGAGGTCTTTAAGGTTAAAACGCTTATTTCTCATAAGATGGAAACAGGAATTCGCAAGAATAAGAAAACAGGCAAGTTAATTCCTCGGAAAATAATTAATAAGTTTTCATGTATTTATAATGGAAATGAAGTTTTTGTTGGAGACTGGCATCCATCTGTCTCTGCTAACCCCTACATGGCCTTTTATGTGAAAGCTGAAGCTAGCGGCAATATTGACTTTATTTGGACAGAAGATGGCGGAAAAGAATACAAAAAATCAACAAAAATTACGGTTACTTAAACAGGGGTAAGCCATGTGGAATGCAAGAGTAGGACTTTTGATTTTAGGAAGTCTGGTAGTTAGTTTGGCGACGGTATTTTCTGGATGCACCTCGTCTGAAAAAAAATGGGAAGGTGCGCTGGAAACTTATCAAGTAGGTGACAGGCGCAGCGGATATACGTATCGAGAGCCTGAACAGCAAGCGATTCAAAATGATGACTTCGAAAATCCTGGAATGATCATGGTTGATGACGGCGAATTATTGTGGAGTAAGGTAGATGGTGCAAGCGGAAAGTCCTGCGCATCATGCCATAATGATGCCGCGACAACAATGAAAGGTGTGGGCGCACGTTACCCAGTTTTTGATAAAGCATTAGGGAAAATGAAAAACTTGGAACAGCAAATTAATACATGTCGTAAAGATCGAATGAAGGCTAAACCTTACAAATATGAATCTGCGAAGCTCTTAGCTATGACAACATTTGTTCGTCATCAATCACGTGGTTTACCAGTAAGTGTGGTTGTGGATGGAGATGCGAAACCTTTCTTTGAAAAGGGTGAGGCATTATACCATCAACGCGTTGGCCAACTCGACATGGCTTGTTCAAATTGCCACGTTGAAAATGCTGGGCAAAAGGCCAGAGCCGATACTTTATCACAGGGGCAAAGTAATGGTTTTCCAACCTACCGATCAAAGTGGCAGAAAATAGGCTCTATTCATCGGCGTTTTAGAGGTTGTATGAAAAATATAAGAGCCACACCATTCAAATATGGATCTGATGAATACGTTAATTTAGAACTGTATTTAGCATGGAAGGGCCGTGACCTTATGGTTGAAACACCAGCCTATCGAAATTAGAGCGATAATATTTTGAAAAAAGGGGTGTAACTATGGTTGCGCCCCTTTTTAATAAGAGGCTTATATATGCTTGATCGAAGGCAATTTCTGCAAATAGCGGCTGCCACATCAGTATTGACTGGGGGTTCTGGTGGCTTTACAAAAATTGCGGCGAAGCAGACCATAACGCAAGATGATTTGATGAGTTTCGACTCAATGGGTCAAGTAACCTTGCTAAACTTTACCGACTGTCATGCACAATTGGTTCCCCTATTCTTCAGGGAACCAAGCTCCAATCTTGGAGTGGGAGATGCGAATGGTTTGCCACCGCACCTGACTGGAAAAGAATTTTTGTCGCATTTTAATCTGCCTGTGTCCTCGCCACGATCGTATGCGTTTACCTTTGAGGACTTTGTGTCACTATCTAGGAGTTATGGCAGGGTGGGCGGTCTAGATCGAATGGCTGCATTAGTGAATGCTATTCGCGCTGAGCGACCAGGAAAGACGTTGCTTCTTGATGGCGGAGACACGTGGCAAGGCTCTTATACATCATTGAAAACAAAAGGTGCGGACATGGTGGAGGTTATGAATGCACTCGGTGTAGAGGGAATGACTGCACATTGGGAATTTACCTATGGTTCACAGCGTGTGGAAGAATTGAAAGAACTTTTAAATTTCCCATTCTTAGCAGGTAATGTTAGAGATACTGAGTGGGAAGAGGAAGTTTTCGATTCGACGACATTCTTTGAACGTGGTGGGATTAAGATTGCGGTTATTGGTCAGGCATTCCCTTATACACCTGTCGCGAATCCACGGTATATGTTTAAAAACTGGTCATTTGGTATTAGAGAAAAACTTATTCAAAAAAGAGTTTCGTTGGCTCGTGATAGCGGTGCTCAATTAGTAGTTCTGTTGAGCCACAATGGTTTTGATGTTGATCGAAAACTCGCTTCGAGAGTAAAAGGTATTGATGTTATACTGACGGGTCATACTCATGATGCCCTGCCAGAGGCTATAAATGTCAACAATACATTATTAGTTGCTTCAGGATCACATGGAAAGTTTCTAGCGCGCTTAGACTTAGATATTGTCTCTGGAAAGGTGAGAAATTACGCTTTTAAATTGATACCAATTTTTTCTGATGTCATTAAGCCTGATCAAAATATGCAACAGATTATCAAAAAAGTTCGCGCGCCCTTCGATTCTGACCTGTCTCAGGTGTTAGGTGAGACCCAGTCACTTTTGTATCGTCGCGGAAATTTTAACGGCACCTTTGACGATATGATCTGTGCAGCTTTGCTCAAAGAGCGTGATGCTCAAATTTCCCTTTCCCCCGGTTTTAGGTGGGGGGCAAGTCTACTGCCGGGTCAGAAGATAACTGTCGAGGATATTTATAACCATACCGCGATAACCTATCCCAATGTTTATAGGAATCAGTTTACAGGTGCTTTTTTAAAGGACATTTTGGAGGATGTTGCGGACAACCTATTCAATATTGATCCATACTATCAGCAAGGGGGAGATATGGTTAGAGTAGGG
>MDTB01234964.1_pt1 | contig 10662 bp, 6 predicted proteins | sample 811161 | NCBI WGS metagenome assembly MDTB01 (sample SAMN05326650, study PRJNA326480) | marine metagenome | isolation source: seawater | place: Mediterranean Sea | collected 2009 | reverse complement strand
TAAAAGATAATTAACTATACATAAGTAAATATTAAAGATCAATAGTAGCAATGGTTTAGATAAATCTTTATCTGCTTCATATTTGATTATTATTTTATTAAACTCTAATAATAAAATTTACTTTAAATGAAGTCTCAAATGAGCGTAAATAATAAAAAATATTTAAATTTTTGCAAACTAAAGAGTTGTTATTTATCAGTGCCTTTTAATGACAAAGTATTTAGAAAATATAAATACAAATATCCTTCTCAATTTTTTAATACCTTTTGGAAGAAATATGAAAAATTTAAAAAAAATTACAAAAAAATAAAAGGCAAAGATATAAATAATTCTTACAATGGTCAGGCATTAGAAATAATATTAGCTTATTTATTTACTAGAGAAGAAATTCAAATTGAAAAAATGGACGAAAACTTAAATGATGTCAAATATGTTAAACCCGACTTTTTACTTAAATCTTCTGATAATCAAAAATGTTTTATATCAGCAAAAGTATCTATTAGGGAAAGATGGAAACAAGCTGACTGGGAAGCTATTAAATATAAAGAACGTTACCCATCTGCAAAATGTTTCTTGATAATGAATGATAAAAAAGAATATAAGGGAATAAAATCTAAGATAAAAGATTTAGATCTAGATGATGTAATATTAGCTAGCTCAAGTGATTTAAATAATTTAATTAAAACAATAAGAGGATTGGACTAAATTATTTAGAATAATTTTTTAAATGGTATTTAATTTCTTTACCAATTTCTTTAACTACGTTAACAGCAACTGAATTACCCAATTGTTTCATTGCCTGATTATCTGAAACTGGTAATTTAAAAAATTTAGGAAATCCCATCATTTGCAAGCATTGTTTTGGTTTAAGTCTTACAATCTTATTATTTACAATATAACCATCCCAGTTTCTTCTATCTTGAATTGGAGATTTTCCTCCTCCTACTCTTAGAGTAAATCCAACTTTTCTTTCATCATTACTATTTAACTCTTTGGTAACAAACTTTCCAAAAATATCCGACATAGTTTTTTTTAAAGGTATTTCTTTTGGAAATGTAAATGACAATTCTTTAAACATATTTTTTAATCTTGGTTTATAAAAACCAACCATATAAACTCTTGGTCTATGCTGTGGCAATCCAAAATCTGAAGCTTTAATTATCTTATAATCAAAACTATAATTTAAATTTTGTAAACTTTTGTAAATTATTTTAAATGTTTTTCCACTGTCGTGATTTTTAAGATGTCGAACATTTTCTAAAAAAAAAACTGTCGGTTTTTTTTTTTTTTAAAATCTCTAATATTGCAAAAAATAAATTTCCATCTTTATTATCTTTAAATCCTCTCTTATATCCAGCTTGAGAAAAAGGTTGGCAAGGAAACCCTCCACATAAAATATCAAAGTTTGGAATATTTTTATAATCTACTTTCCATATATCCCCTGTGAATAAATTTGGATCTTTAAGATATTTATCCTTAAAATTTGCTGCATAAGTCTGTCTAGCATATTTATCAATTTCTGAGGTAAATACACATTTCATTCCAATTGATTTCAAAGCTAAATGAAATCCGCCAATACCTGCAAATAAATCAATGAATTTTAACTGTCTTGACATTAGTTTAAATTAGAATCCTCTTCTTAATAATTATTTTAATTGAAAAACTTAATACATAAAAGGTAATATAATTTTTTATGTCAGATAAAGAGCCTCTTGTTGCATGTATTGCATTATGTTTGATCGATGACAAATTTCATGAAGATGAAAAAAGATATTTAGAGGATATATGCGAAGAAGAATGGGAACTTTCAACTGATGAAGTGGAAATTATTCATAATCAACTTCGAGATGAAAAAATTGAAAATTTAAAAAAAAAATTTGAAAAATTTACAAATAATGTCCAACAAAATGAAAAAGAATATTACTTTAGATTATTTGTAGATTTGGCTGAAATTGACGGTTTTCTTCATGAAAAAGAAATTTTTCTCCTGGATAATCTTCAAAAAATTTGGGATATAAAAAAAGAAGCTTCATCAATTTTTGTTCCTTCAGAGGAACAGAGAGAAATAATTGAAGAAAAATCCTCTAAAAGAATTGTTGTTATTTCTCCTCCTGGATGTGGAAAAACAGCCATTGCAGCTTTAAAATGTAACAACTTAATATCCGAACAAAAAATTAACCCTTCTAATTTACTAGTTTTATCATTTTCAAATGCAGCAATAAAAGAACTCAAAGACAGAATTGAGAAAAGAAGTAATATAAACGTAGATGCAATTAAACTTTCAACAATTGACTCTCAAACATTTAAATTTCTAAGAGGTTGGGGAGATGATGAAATTAGTGAATATATGTCAGGTAACTATGAAGAGAATATAGAAACATTCACAGAGTTAATTAAAAATAAAAAAGAAGAAATCATTTCGATAATTAAAGATTTTGAACATATAATCATTGATGAAGCTCAAGACATAACTGGGATCAGATCAAAACTTTTGTTAACTATACTAAAGACAATAAATAAAAATTGTGGAGTTACTATTTTTGGTGATCCAAATCAAGCAATTTATAATTTTACTTTAGACGATGGAAATCAAACAGAAGAACAAGAAAATTTTTTAGATGAACTTATTGAAAATAAAAAATTTGATAAAAAGGAATTAACTAAAATATATAGAACTGATTCAAAAAAAATTTTAGAATTATTTACAAAATTTAGAAAAAATTTTTTTAATTCTAAAGAAGATCCTGATGGAAAAAAGGATTTTATTGAAAAAAAAAAATTATTATTTGAAAAAGCTGAAGAAAATTCGGGTGGAATTGTTGATGACATTACTGAGAGTGTTAGAAAAGGACAAAAGCATCTATTTTTATTTAGAAAAAAAGTTGAAATGTTAAATGCTGCAAATACTGCTTTTAAAAATAAACAAAATGTAAGTTTAAGATTTGGTGGTAGTCCAAATTGTTTATACCCATGGTTAGCAAGAATTTTTTATGATCATTTAGATGAAACAATGTCTAAAAAATATTTTATTGATAAATGGCAAGATAAAAAAATAATTTCAAGTATGGACCCTGAGGAAGCTTGGAATAAAATTCATAGAGAGGCTCAAATTTACGAAGATGTAAATATTGATTTACTCAGAGAAAAACTTTCATCTGGCAAACCATCTTTTGATTTATGTATGAAGGATTACGGGCAATCCTCTAATGTTCTTGGTACTGTTCATGCCTCTAAGGGAAGAGAGTCTGAAAAAGTTTCTTATTACACTTTCAAAAACGAAGAGCCTCAAAAAAATTCGGATATCAGCGAAGAAACTAGAATAATGTATGTTGCAATCACAAGAAGTAGAAATGAATTTAGCGTTAAAAATTTAGAGGAGGAAATTGGATATCGAGATTGGAACAAAAAGATGTTTGAACGTGTATATATTTATAGGAAAAGCTCATATGGCAATCCTTATTTCAAGGTTCAAGTTGGGCTGGAGGGAGATATTGATGAAATACGTTTAGTAGCAAATCCTTCCAGTAAAAACTGGGGATTTAGAAGCAAAAAAGATGTTGATAATAATCAAAAATTTTTCTCTAAAATTCATAATCCTATTAAAGTGGGTTTAATTCATCAGGTCGGTCTTGGAATGAACTACTCAATGGCTTTCGGTAAACAATCTGAAGTAGATAAATTTGGTAATTTCACTTTAACCCATAATTTTGGTTATATGGGATCGAGCTTTACAATAGGCTTACAAAAAATTGTTAATAATCATGCAAGTGGAAGAACATCGAGACCGGTAGACAATGTTTATATGATTGGAGCTAAAACATGTGTTTTATCAAAAAATGATATTAGGCTTCCAAGTGTATATGAGCCATATGGAAAAACAGGTTTTTATCTCTCACCAATAGTTGCGGGATGGGCATACGTACAAACTAAAGCTAAATATACACAAAAAAAATATGCAAGATAAAAGAGAGATTTTTATTAAAAGGCTTAAAGAAGATCTAATAGGTCCTTTAAAAGAGGATGAATTATTAAGTTTCAATCCAGAAACTACTTACTTAAATGGTATTTTATATCCTTCAAATGAATGTGAGCCAGATGAATATGACGACGAGACTGATCCAATTACTAGAAATGAAGATACCCATGATGAAACGAAGGATAGAGTTTCAAACAACAAAATAAGAAAACCTTCATCTATGGGCTTGTCCTTTTGTATAGATCATCAAAAAAATAAAAACTTAGAATTAGAAATCAAAATCGATTTAGGTATATATGCTCAAGAAATAAATGAAAATTCTGAAGATGATAAAAAAATTAAATGGAGAAGAAAACAAATTAATCACAAACAAACAATAAATTTAATAAAAAAAAATGAATTTATAGAAATCAAAAATCAAAATTTAAATAATTTATTTATTTGGTATGAAAAAAAAGAACAGAATAATTTATCTCACATAACTCTTGCCATAGTAAATCAAAATAAATGGACTCCTAGGTCTCGTGGGGGATCAGATACTAAAAAGGATCAAACTGAAAGAAGCTTTTTTCAAACGAATTTTGAATTATTTTGTAAATTTGGTTTTGAACCTAGACCGATTACTGATTATGAGGCAGATGATGAAGATGAAAAAATATATGAACTAATTTATAGAAATAATAAAGATTATTGTTCTGGTTTTAATTGTACATCTAACTGGGAACAAAAAAATAACGAAGTAAAATTAATTTCGGCTACTTGGTTAACTGAAAAAAAAATATATTCTGTTAGTACTGAAGGTGATAAAGATTTTTTTCAAAATGCAGAATCATTAACCGCAAAATCATTTAAACAAGATGACATCAAAGAAATAAATAAAAAACTCACCAATTTAATAAAAGGATACCAAAACTGGATAAATTCAGAAAGAAATAAAATTAAAGAATTAAATGATCATCTTAATGAACAGGGCAAAATTAACCTATCTAGATGCGAGATAGCACTAAATAGAATGAAATCTGGTTTAAACAAGCTATGCAGCGATGAAAATGTTTTAGAAGCATTTAGATTTGCAAATTCAGCGATAGAGAAACAATACTCGTGGAATAACAAAAGTAACTTTCAGTTTTCATGGCGTCCATTTCAACTAGGTTTTTTTCTTTTAAATTTAAATTCTATTGTTGATGAAAATTCTGAAGAAAGAGATTATTTTGACTTACTCTGGTTTCCTACTGGAGGAGGAAAAACTGAGGCATATTTATTTATTTCTATTTTTTTAATTTTTTATTCTCGACTAAATAAAAAATTTGAAAATACAAAAGGAACACAAATTATTATGCGTTATACTCTAAGAGCATTGACAATTGATCAATTCAGCAGGATTGCATCTACAATTTGTGCGGCAGAAATTTTAAGAAAAGAAAATTCAAATTTATTTGGAAATAAAGAGATTACTTTAGGTCTTTGGGTTGGTCAAAAACAAACACCAAATTGGTATTCTGAGGCCGCAAAAGTTATTAATAACCCTAATTCTCAGGCAGAAAGCACACCTAGACAATTAATCAACTGTCCATGTTGTGAAAATCAGTTGTTATATACAGCACAAGATGATGAGAAAAAAATAAATGTAGAATGTGTAAGTCCAGAAAGCAAAGATACTTGTGAAATACAAAAAAAACTAGACTCTCTTCCTATTTTGACTGTGGACGAATGTCTATATAACAATCTTCCTACTTTTTTACTTGCTACTATTGATAAGTTTGCACAAATTATAAGAAAAGATGAGGCCTTAGGATTTTTAGGAAAAAAAGGTTTTTCCTCACCTCCAAGTCTAATTATTCAAGATGAACTCCACCTTATCACAGGTCCACTTGGAACATTAACTGCTTTATATGAAACTGCTATTGATAGCATTTGTACTTCTGGGTCTAGAAAGATAAAAATTATTGGTTCTACCGCAACAATTAAAAGTGCCTCAAATCAGGTAAAAAATTTATTTAATAGAAAATCATTTCAATTTCCACCACCAGGAATTGATTATCAAAATTCTTTTTTTTCAAAAATAGATACATCATCACATAGAAAATATGTTGCTCTTTCATCTAATGGTAGATCAGATAAATATTTACTACAAATGGTTTCGACATCCCTTTTGCAAAGTGGGATGGATAACGAGATAAACAAAGAAAATTTTATAAATAATTATGGAACAGTAGTTGCTTATTTTAATTCACTAAAAATTTTAAGTTCTTCAGAACCAATGATGAATGAGCAAGTTAGAGATACAATTCAAATACTTGCAAACAGGAGAAAAGAAAAAGCAAGACTTGAAAAATTATCTCCACCAGAGGAACTTAGTGGGAGAAAAAAATCATCAGAGATACCTATTATAAGAGAAAGACTTATATCCAAAGATTTTGGTAAACCTGGATTTATAGACATTGTGTTAGCAACAAATATGATAAGTGTTGGTATTGATATAAGAAGATTAAATTTAATGATAGTAAATGGTCAACCAAAATCAATGTCAGAATATATTCAAGCCACAAGTAGAGTGGGTAGAGACAAAAATTCAGGAATAATTGTCTCTCTATATAACCATTCAAAAATTAGAGATAGAAATAGATATGAGAACTTCAGTTTTTGGCACAACGAAATCTATAAAGGGGTAGAAAATACTAGTGTTACTCCATTTTCTCCAAATTCAAGAGATAAAGCTTTACATGTTTTGCTATTTATACTTTGTAAAATAAAACTTAATTTGAAAAATGTAAAAGATATAAAAAACAAATCTGAGGAAGCCAAAAATGAAATAATCCCAATTATTTTAAATAAAGTAGAAAATGTTGATCCATCAGAGTTAGATGACTCTAAAAAAGAATTAGAATCTTTTTTGGATTTATGGATACAAAGATCAAATACTAAGGAATTAAAATATTTTTGGAACCAAGAAAGACCTAATGAATCTTTATTAATTTCATTCGAAAGTTTTGTGGCAAAAAAAGCATCGGGTTCTTATACTCCAGATGCAAAACCTACTCCAAATTCACTTAGGGGAGTAGAACCTGGTGTGGAATATTCGTGTAAAGAAGGAGTTGTGAATTTAAATGACCAGAAAGAATAAACTAAGTAAAATCCGAAGAAGTCGAGTTTTAGAATACGGACCAGGATCTATAATTGATTTTACGTTAGACAGTACGGGTGGAGGAAGTGTATCAGTAGTATCAGCTGGCTTAGAATATTGGGATAATAGTTCAAAAAAAGAATTCAGATTTGACAAACAAACAATACGAGAAGATAGATTAAAAAAAAAACTTGGTGTCATTGGATTTAGATTGCCTCCAGTTAATGATGATAATGATAAGTATAGTGAAAATCGTGAACTTTGGGGATTTAGATTTCCAAGATATTTGATTTGTCCAAGATGCAGAACTATTAAATGGTACTCTGAGTGGCAAAGTTTGTCTTATGGAGATCCACAAAAAATTTGCATATCTTGTACCGAAGAAGAAAAAAAGAAGGGTAGAACAAACAATATATTTGCTGTTCCAACGAGATTTATTGTTGCATGTAAAAATGGTCATTTAGATGATTTTCCTTGGTTTCTATGGGTTCATGGAAAAGAAAATACAAGTAATTGTAAATTTAATTATAAAAAAAATGTTTTTAAACTTTCCTCTGTTGGAGAAGATATGGGCCTATCTGGATTAGTGCTAAAATGTATGGAATGTAATAATGAACGATCTTTGGATGGTATTTTTTCAGGTCAATTAAGTGGTATCAAGTGTTCTGGAAAGATGCCTTGGATAAAACATAGTGATGGCATCAAAGATCATTCAGAAAAATGTGACTTAGAAGTTGAGGCTCGACAAAGAGGAGCAGGAGATTTATACAAGCCTATACATTTATCCTCTCTAACTATTCCACCATTTGATGAGAAATGTTTACAAATATTATATGATGCAAATTTAACAATGGATCAGCTTTTTGATCCTAAATTTAATGACCAAGACAGAATTGCATTTTTAAAAATTTCATTGAAGACCCTCGATATTGATGAAAAAGAGATAATAAAAATCAATGAAAAGTTAAAATGGTTTAAAGAATATCTTGAAAAAGATAGAGCGATATATTGGGAAGAGTATTCACGATTTGTAGGAAAATTTAAAATTTCAGACAGTCTAAAAGATTATTCACCAGATAAAGAAATGTTTGAAATAAGAGATGAAAAAATTGATGAAGATCTCTCAAAATATTTAGATAAATTAGTTAAAGTTGTAAGATTAAGAGAAACTAGATGTTTGGTAAGTTTTACTCGAATTGTTGATGCGGAAGATTATAAAACAAATAAAAAGAATCCTACAACTGGAGAACAATATGAAATGGGTAAATTGTTTAATAAAAACAATAAAGAAATAAATTGGTTACCAGCTATCGACATAAGAGGAGAAGGAATTTTCATTTCTTTAAATGAAAAAAGATTAGAAAAATGGGAAAAAAATAAACCTCTTATTGATAGAGCATCATTAATTAATGAGAAATATCTCAATAGTTTAGGAAAAAAAACTGAGAATATTATAGATATTACACCAAGATATCTCCTTGTTCATACTCTTGCTCATGCATTGATATCAGAATTATCTAAAGTTTGTGGTTATAATGAAGCTTCATTAAGAGAAAGGTTGTATATTTCAGATAAAAAAGACGAGAAAATGTCTGGGGTTTTAATTTATACATCATCAAGTGACTCTGAGGGAACTTTGGGAGGTCTATCAAGACAAGCCAATACAAAAAGATTTAAAAATATTTTTTTTAATGCAATAAAATCTAAACATAATTGTTCTCAAGATCCACATTGTATAATGGGAATCAAATCTGCATCTGAACAATTTAATCATTCTGCTTGTCATGCTTGTATGCTTCTTCCAGAAACATCGTGTCAAAACTGGAATAGATTTTTAGATAGAGCCATGCTCAGAGGTGATATAAACTACGAATTTAAGTCGTTTTTTGATTTCGAATGATAATCCCTGAAAATTTTCCTTACATAGATAATCCCAGCAGAGATGCTGAAAAAATTGTTTTTGAAAAGTTAAAAGAAATTTTTGGTAACGAGAAAGATTTTGATATTTACTACAACGTTGAAATAGATCATGGATCTAGTCCAACTATAAATAGGGACGATTGGGAAATCGATTTTATTGTATTTAATGAAAAAATAGGTTTGTTAGTTATTGAAGTTAAAGGTGGAAATCCAATTGAGTGCAATCCCATGGAGGGAAAATGGTATACCACTACCAGAAGCGGCAATAGACATGAAATTAAACATCCAGCAAAACAGGCAAAAAATAATAAATATGCATTAATTGAAAAAATTGAGGAAATTTTCGGAAAAAAAACACCATTTATACCAGCAAGTATTTTAATTATTTTTCCAGACTCTGGTTTACCTGACACATTAGGAGCTGGGGAAAATATTTCAAATTATGTTGCTCATGATGAAGTAAGTAATTTAGGAAAAATTATAATTAACAAAATGTTAGAAAAAAACAAACAAGAAGATTTTTTAGGACCAAGAGTTAGGCTTTTTTTAAAACAGATGTTTGCTAAAAAAATTAAATTTGAATTATCTTTAAAATCTAAACTTAAACAACAAAATAAACAAATCATAGAGTATGATGAACATCAATTAGAAATTCTCGAAATTGTTGAAAAACAAGATCGATTAATTTTTGAAGGTAGAGCTGGTACAGGAAAAAGTAAATTAGCGGAAGAAATTTCAAAAAGATTTGCTAAAAAATATAAAAAAGTATTGTTTATTTGTGGAGCTAATAAACCTTTTGGAGTTCAATTGAGCTTATTGATGAATGATATTGAAAATATTGATGTATTTCATTTTAGTGGTTTTTGTAAAGAATTATACGACAGAGCAAAAATCACAAATGATGAAATTAAAGAAATAATAAAAGATAAAGATCATAACGAGATACCAATTTATGAAATACATCAGCGTTTACTTGAAAAATCAATTGAAAAAACGGGGATTAAGTATGATGCTTTAGTTGTTGATGAGGGTCAAGATATAAATAGAAAGCAATGGGATTCACTTTTATGGTCTTTGCATGATCCTTATAAAAACCCAGTGTATATATTTCATGATAATAACCAAAAAGTTTATAACAAAGGTGAATTAGATTTACCAGATTTTCCAAAGTATCCTCACATATTAAAAAAAAATTATAGAAATTCTCAAGATATTTTTGCAACTCAAAAATCATATTATAAAGGAGAGTCAACTACATCAGAAGGTCCTAAAGGAGAAAGTGTATCATATTTTATTGCCCCAACTAGAGAAATAGCTGAGAAAAAAATTATAAACTTAATAAATAAATATATAATTAATGAAGGTATGGACAAAAAACAAATTGCAATACTTACTGGCAATAAACTTGGTACAAGTTCAAGTATTCTTGGAAATTACCTTTCTAAAGATTTTAATGGGAAAAAAAATGATAATTTGTATTTTGTAAAAGCCGAAAAAAACGAGGAAGATGAAATTGTTTTCGATAGTATTAAAAGGTTTAAAGGATTAGAAAGAGAAATCGTTATATTGTTTGATTTAGAAGATGCATTAGAAAATCCAGAGGAAATGTATATTGGACTTTCACGTCCTAAGTTAATATTGG
>MDTB01041070.1_pt1 | contig 10662 bp, 10 predicted proteins | sample 811161 | NCBI WGS metagenome assembly MDTB01 (sample SAMN05326650, study PRJNA326480) | marine metagenome | isolation source: seawater | place: Mediterranean Sea | collected 2009 | reverse complement strand
AGCTCTTCGCATAGCTCTTCTGTATCAACCAGAATATGTCTTGCTTCGGCCTGGGCCATAAGGTTTCTCCTAAATTATTTTTTAAATTTTTGTCTCCTAGATAGTTGATAGCCTTTCGTTCGCATGGCATCAACCATGGGATCTGTAATAGATATACAACAAACTACTCTCTGCCATTAATCTTCGTTCCGTGTTAGAGCTAAACCTAATTTGTAAATTAAGAGTTGCATGCAGAGATGAGGACACTTCCAAGAGAAAATTTACGAGATTTTATTAACGATTTTCGCCTCGACGTTAAATTCCGATATGTACCCTTCCGGGGTTATTATCGGCATAGATCATATAAATACATGCGGAGAATTGACCCTGAAATGGGGTTGCTTAAATTTATTGTTGATCCAAAACGCATCTGCTTAGATGTCGGCGCAAATCTTGGTTTGTTTACATATTTTTTGTCTCGTTACTCCCCCCATGTCTATGCGTTTGAGCCAAACCCAATCCCCTTGAGAATTTTACGCTATGTTGCGGACAAGAATGTCACGGTGCGGCAAATGGCTTTATCTAACAAAACCGGTGAGGCAGAACTTGTAGTACCCAAGGGTCGCAAGGGGTGGTCAAGTAACGGTGCCAGTATAGAATACGGTGAGGGCGAAGGGCATGTTGTCAAAGTGCCTGGTAGCCGTATTGACGACCTGGATTATAGGGATATTGGGTTTATAAAGATTGACGTCGAAGGGCATGAAAAATCTGTCCTTGAAGGTGCCCAGGAAACGCTCGAAAGGGACAGACCTAACCTTTTTGTTGAAAATGAATTCACACATGCCGGCGATGGTGTCGCGGATGTTTTTGATATGATGAAGGCACTTAAGTATGATGGGTTTGCGCTAATTGATGGTGTATTATCTAACATCAGCCGTCTGTCTCTGGAAGAACATCAGATCAATGCGGAGCGTGGTACGGGCGGTGGTTACGTAAAGAATTTTATTTTTATCCCTAAGTAGAATGGTTTTGGCATTTTTCTGCCATTGTTTTGACTTCGCAAAAAAATGGAAATCCGTATGAATATCCAACTTTACTATGCTCCAATCACTTGCGCATTGGCGCCCTATATAACGTTGACAGAGGCGGGGGCTGACTTTGAGACTATTCCACTTAATTTCCGGCAAGGGGAACACATGTCTCCGGAATACCTTGCAATTAATCCGAAGCATAAGGTCCCTATGCTAGTCGTCGATGGAATAAAGATGACCGAGAACGTTGCTATTCAGCAATGGATTGCTCGCACTTTCCCGGCGGCGAAATTATTACCAAAAGATAGTTGGGACGAGTTGCAGGCGGTTTCTCTAGTCTCATGGTGCTCATCTGGTATTCATCCCTTTTTGCGAGTGATAAATGGGCCGCCTAAGGTTTGTGACATTAGTGGGACGGAAGAGAACATACGTAATCACGCGGCGGAACATGTATATGAGTGTTTTCAAATCGCAGAAAATTTACTCGATGGTAAGGAATATTTTTTTAATCGTTTCACCGCGCCAGATACAAATTTCTATTGGTGTTTTCGCCGGGCGGCGCAGTTTAATCTTAACCTTTCGTCTTTTCCCAATTGCCAAGCTCACTTTGATCGAATGGAGACACGGGAGAGTGTCCAGAAACTTCTAGCTTTTGAAGAAAAGGTTCAGGCAGAATTTTCTAATGCGGAGTAGCGGCGTCTTTGCGTGGCAGAACTCTTGACCCTGATTTTTATAGCCGTATCTTCGGCGACCCGGTTTTCGGGTTAAGCGGGGCTTTGCAATAACGGTTCGAGAAAGTCATGAAGGTTTTCCCGGCGAAACAAATGTCCCTCCACATTCGCCGCTTTTGCTGCAGCAACATCGGTTTCGCTGTCGCCAATCATTAAACTTTGCGTTGGATCAATTTGCCACTTCTCCAATAGCTTTAAAATCATGCCGGGAGCTGGCTTGCGGCAGGCACAGGCTATTCTATATTCTGGGCGTGCTTCTTCGGGGTGGTGGGGGCAGAACTCAAATCCGTCAATGCGAGCATTTAAACCTGCTAAGTCAGCGTTCATCAAATTGTGGAGCTTATTAACTACTTGCTCCGTATAATAGCCTCGCCCAATACCAGACTGATTTGTGACGACGAAAACGAGGTAGTCCATTTTGTTTGCGAGCTTAATTGCTTTTCTCGCGCCTGGAATCCATACGAAGTTTTCCCAGTTATGGACATACCCAGTATCAATGTTAAGTGTACCATCCCGGTCAAAAAATATTGCTTTTTTTAGTTCCATTTCCGAAATCATCTTTTGTTTCTTGAGCAGCCTCTATCGAGACTTCTTACTCCACGTTACTCTATAACACAGCCGCGGCGCCTTAGAAGGAAAAGCCCGTTTATGTTTGGACCCTTAATCGACACAATAACGACTAAAAGCACTTTTCGGGCTTTTCGTCATCGTAATTTTGCAATCGTGGAGGGGGCAGGCTGGTTGGCTGGCGCCGGTGTCTGGTTTTATCGGATTGGCTTAGGGGTCTTTGCTTGGGAATTAACCAAGTCGGGTTTTTGGTTGGGCGTAATTGCGATAGCTGAGGCAGGTCCCGGTATCCTTATTTCACCGATTGCTGGCGCTTTGGCTGATCGTCATAATAGATTGGTGATGGCGCGGGTCGTGCAAGCTGCAATGATGTTCGTCACCGCACTCCTGGCCATAATGACTTTCGCGGGGCTAGTCGACATCTGGATCTTGACAGCCTTTGCCTTCCTACATGGTATTTGTGCAGGTTATTGGACGCCGGTGCGTATGTCGCTGGCACCCAATTTGGTCCCCAGAGAGGATTTGTCGGCAGCAATTGCCACTCATTCGATACTATTTAATCTTGGCCGAACTTTGGGACCAGCCCTCGTTGCTCCAATTCTCGTCTTGTGGGGGGTTGGTGCAGTTTTCGCGATCAACGCCGCCTTTAACTTAATTTTTTCGCTCGCGCTATTTGGTGTTAAAATGATCAACCCTGATCGCAAGGCAGAAGCTGGCCGTTCTATGCGTAGTCATTTAGTGGAAGGCTTACGCTATACAGCCGCACATCCCGTCATAAAGTATCTTTTCCTAAATATGATTTTTGCATCGCTACTGTTAAGGGCCTATATGGAATTGCTGCCTGGTCTTTCAGAAACCGTATTTGGATTTGACCCGGGGCAAGGAGTTCCCATTCTTGTGTCGGCCGCTGGCGTTGGTGCAATTTTTGCTTCTTTATTGATAGGTAATCTTAAGCGGCCCATTGCTCTGCTTAATGCCTACTTTTTTTCGGTCTTTGGATCATTGTTATCATTGTCATTATTTGTTTCCACATCAAATTTTTGGTTTGCTGTGTTTTGCGCGGTTTTACTGAGTACAGCCCAAGTCGGTGTCAATATTTCCGGTCAGGTTGTTGTGCAGAGCAGTGTTAGAGGTGACTTGCGGGGTCGAGTTATGTCGCTCTGGGGCCTGCTAAACAGGTCCGGTCCAGCACTCGGTGCGTTATTTATAGGCGGTCTGTCCAGTTTTTGGGGATTTACTTGGCCAATGCTGGCGGGTGTTGGAATTAGTGCTGTTATTGCGTTGTTTGTTTTTTCAAGACGAGATGCGATGCGCTTGGCGGTGATTGAACAGGAAAGGTTGACACGTGATAGCCTGCTAAATAGGTAATTTCGTTTGGTTGAGATAAGTAAGTAATGCTAGGACTGAGCAGTTAGTCCCTCAAAATAAATCTAACTAGGTAAGTACACTGGAGAAGGGTTGAATGGAATACTTGCACACTATGGTCCGCATCCAGGACATTGATACGTCACTATACTTTTATTGCGACCTTCTCGGATTAGTCGAGGTGAGCCGCAAAGATAGCGAGAAAGGCCGTTTTACATTGATCTTTTTGGCGGCCCCAGGAGACGCCGAGGCGGCAAGAGACACCCGGCGGCCGACGGTTGAGCTGACTTATAACTGGGATTCAGAAGAGTATAATGGTGGCCGCAATTTTGGTCATTTGGCCTATCGTGTAAATGATATTTATGGGGCTTGTAAGCGCCTGTTGGATGGTGGCGTAACGATTAGCCGACCACCCCGTGATGGTCGCATGGCGTTTATCCGTTCGCCGGATGGCATATCAATTGAATTGCTCCAACGGGGCGATGCGCTCCCGCCTTCTGAGCCATGGTCCTCAATGCCAAATATCGGTGAATGGTAAGGGTCTGCCATTTCGCACTGAAGCTTAACGCCTTATAACGGCCCTCATGGGGTTTCTTAGAATATTTTCTGATTGGTTTGTTGGTTTGCCAGTGGTTGTTCAAGCTGCCTGGTGGATGACACTTAGCGCCTTCGCTTATGCGGCGTCTATAGGTATTGCGCATCATCTAACAGAGCATCTACCAGTATTCGAGGTGGCTCTGGGTCGAAATGTGTTTGCGGTCGCTTTTATGCTTCCCTGGCTGATACGGGTCGGCATAGGAGCCATGCGGACTAACCATTTCGCGATGCATGCTATCCGTGGCCTGTTTTCAGCTGCCAATGTTTGGTTCTTATTCGGTGCTTTAGCTGTTGCGCCAATTGCCGATGTTTCGGCGATCACTTTCATGATGCCCATCGTTGCATCAATTTTAGCAGTCCTGTTTTTTCGGGAGAATACGAATTTATGGCAGTGGATGGCGACATTAATGGGATTCGGTGGCGCATTGATCGTCATCAGGCCTGGGATGGCAGATTTTAATCCAGGTCTATTATTGGCTGTCGCATCTGTGATCGCCGGTTCAGCTGTTGCAATGTTGATCAAGGGGCTCCTTAAATACGACTCGTCTGACACTGTCGCGGCCTGGTTATTTGTTTCTCATACGGTTCTTGGCCTAATCCCGGCAGTTATTGTTTGGGTTAACCCAAGCTGGTGGGACGTCTTTTGGATGGTTGTATTGGGTTATCTGGGAACAGTTATTCAAAGGGCCTTCAACCGCTCCATGGCACTTGCGGACGCAACCGTCGTATTGCCCTTCAACTTTACCAGATTGATTTGGGCAGCTCTATTCGGCTTTTTATTCTTTGGTGAAATCCCAGATATTGGTACTTGGGTGGGTGGTACAATTATTTTTTTGGCTTCAGTGTGGCTCACCCGGATTGCAACCGCTCGTAAGAAACAGAAGGGTTAACTGTTAGCAACAATCAAAATTTATGGCATAATTGATTAATTCGATATGTTCTCAAGGTCCTGATATGACTCTAAACCGGAAGCGTGAACCAGCTCAAAAGCTAAAGCCTGTTATCGACCCGGCAGCCTGGGATGCAGCTGAGATGGAAAATAGCAAAAGCTGGGTTTACCAATTGGCTGACGATGAAATCAGTGAAATTCTTAAAGTAGCTCGTAATATCGTAAAAAATGGAATAGATCTTACACAGATTACCAAAAATGACTTTGTCCTTCCAAGGGCAGAAATTACCCTCGCAAAAATTTATGACGAATTGAAGAGCGGTCGCGGTTTTGTGCAAATGCGTGGTCTTCCTGTTGCCGAGATGAGCAGCGAAGAAACAGCAGCGGCCCTCTGGGGGATTGGCACCTATTTTGGTCGTGCGCTATCGCAGAATCCAGAAGGTCACGTCCTTGGTCATGTGAAAGATCTTGGCAAGGATTACAAAGACCCTCTAGTTCGTGGTTATCAGACAAAGGCCGCAATGACATTTCATGCAGATCCTTGCGATATGGTAGCGTTGTTATGCTTAAATACGGCAAAGTCGGGTGGTGAGAGTCGCGTTGCTAGTTCCGTGACGCTCTATAATGAGTTGCTTAAGCGGCGGCCTGATCTTGTTGCCGATTTATGTGAAGATTTTTTCTGGACAAAACATGGCGAGTATTCGCAAGGCGAAAAACCTTGGTACAAATTGCCGGTTTTTTCATTCAAGGATGGTTATTTTAGCGCTAAGGGCGCGTCTACCCATGCCCGTAAGGCGCAGGATTTGCCTGGAGCCGAAAGGTGGGGTCGGCGACGCAATGAGGCTGTGGAATTATTTCAGGAATTGGTGCCAAGCTTGGCGGCTGACTTGCCCTTTAAGCAGGGAGACTTACAAATCCTTAACAGTCATGTGACCCTACATTCTCGGCGACCTTATGAAGATTGGAAGAATCCGGATCTTAAACGCCATCTATTCCGATTATGGATAGAGAATGAAGATTTGCGACCGCTACCAAAGGTTGTGAGACAAAATCTTAAAGGGGTGACGTTGGACGGTTATGTGCCACGCGCGCCTCTAGATGCTGAGGAGGCAGCCTGATGTCCTTTATACCGCGCACAAATCGCTATCGGGAGCCCGCTGTTCCGATGAAGCCAGCCGTTGATCCTGCGGGTTGGAATCCCAGTGAACTCGCATTAAATGACGACTGGATTTATCAACTCTCTAAAAATCAGTGTGATCAAATCACTAACGCTGTCGCCCAAATTGAGAAGAGTAGACAAGATATTAAAGATGTTCAGAAAAGCGATTTTCAGCTCGGTGACTTTGCCGACGAGCTGGTCGAAATTCGCGACGAATTTCTCAACGGCAGAGGTTTCGTTTTGATTCGCGGTGTGCCGGTGGCGGATATGACACGGGAGCAATCGGCAATTGCCTTTTGGGGAATAGGGGCCCATCTCGGGCGTGCGGTTTCCCAGAATGGGCAGGGCCATTTGTTAGGCCATGTCAAAGATGTTGGGGGCGACTATTCGGATAGGAACACGCGCGGTTATCTCTCAAACGCCCAAATGGGGTTTCACGCTGATCGCTGTGATTATGTTGCGTTATTGTGTTTGCAGACATCTAAATCCGGCGGAGAAAGCCGAATTGCGAGCTCAGTTTCGCTTTATAACAAGATGCTTGCGGAGCGCCCCGATCTTGTTGAAGAACTCTGCAAAGATTTTTATTGGTCACGGATCGGGGAGATACCGCCTGGCCTGGGACCATTTTATATGATGCCGGTTTTTAGTTTTGATGAGGGCTATATTTGTGTTCGGGGCGTGAGTACCCAAATTTATAAATCCCAAGGTTTAAAAGGTGTGCCGGATTACACCGAAATGCAGCATGAGGCATTGGATTACTTCAAGGCGACTGTAGAAAGTTTATCCTTCGATATGGAGTTTCATGAAGGGGATATTCAAATTTTACATAATCACGTAATGTTGCATTCGCGCCGCGGTTTTGAAGACTGGCCTGAACCCGAAAGACGCCGCCATCTGCTCCGGCTTTGGCTTCGTGACGATGCAGGGCGGCCAATAATGCCGGAGTATCAACGTGTTATTGGCGGCGTGGAATTGGATGGGGTTGAACTCAATACACCTTTAGATGTCCCCCTGCCGCGATAATATCGTCAGGTGGTCGACACGTTACGTCCCCTAGAGATTTCAGCGAAAATGGCCGCAGCAAGGCCGGTTATTGAAAACCCAAACATGACATATAGCACTGGGATTAATGTATCGTCAGAAATAAATCCGACAGTTTGTTCTGCGGCGCCTGCTAGAAAAAGTTGGCTGAAGACAACGGCTCCCGAAGCGCTTCCAGCGAAGGCAGGGTTTACTCGCATCGCGCCCGTTTGAGCGTAGGGCATACACATGCCCTGCCCAATGCCAAGTGCGGCCCCCGGTATCATAATACAAGCCATTGAAAGGCCAGCGGAGTCATTCCAAAACCATTGGCAAACAACAATGGCAAGGCATAAAGCGGAGCCGCCAATAGTCATGAATCCAATAGATAGGCGATTGCCAATTTGTCCGGAAATCAAATTCCCTAGCATGAAGCCTGCGGGCATCCACAGAAACCAGAGACCAAACATTTCTGTCGATAAATTTAGGGTTTCTCTGGCTAGGAAAGCGGAGGCTGTTGCGTTCGCGAAAAATGCACCGGAGAGGCATCCTGGCATAAGCGCATAGGCGGAAAAGCGGGGAACTTTCATAAGCTGGAAATAGTTGCTTAGGATGTTCCGAACAATAGCAGAAAATGGCGGCTTCTCGCGCTTTGGCGCATGAGTTTCAGGCAAAGTAAAATAAATAACTCCGATAAGGGCAAGTCCAATTATTGAAATAGGAATAAAGAGGAACCGCCAGCCTTCCCAACCGACTAGATAGGCGCCAATTGTTGGTGCTAAAAGCGGGCCAAGGACATATGCGGCTGTTAGATTAGCAATGACCGCGGATATTTTTTCCATACCGTAAACATCGCGCGCAATCGCTCGTGCGAGAACAATACCGCATCCAGCGCCTGCGCCCTGCAAAATACGACCGCCGAGGAGCATCTCAATGTTTTGGGCAAACCAGCAAAGCTCTGCTCCTATGGTGTATAGAGCAAGACCACTGAGGAGTACTCTTTTGCGTCCCCATTCGTCTGAAATTCCACCATAGACGATACTGGTAAAAGCCATAGTCATCATAGTGAGCGATAGAGTTGCAAAGGCTAAGTCGTCACCAATTTGAAATTCCTGTTTTACCAGGGGCATCGCCGGTATGAACATATGATTCGCGAGTGGCGAAATGAATGTTATTGCGACTAACGTTATAAAAATGAAGCGGTGTGGTGAGGTATGAATACTCATTCAATTGACTTAGCACTGTTTTGAAAGATGGGACAGGGTCCTATATGAGAGGGTCTGGAGGCCATTGAGAATCTCCGTCTGATGCTTTCGGTCGCCACTCTTGTCATGTATCCTCAATATAAAAGAGAATTTTGAGAACACCCGTGAAGGAGAGAAAAATGCCTGATAGTTCGCTTCCCCTGTCCCGTTTTAAGATTTTGGACCTAACGCGGGTTCGTTCTGGTCCCACTTGTGTGAAGGTTTTAGCCGACTGGGGTGCCGACGTGCTAAAAATTGAGATGCCTCCGAAACCTGGGCAAGATGACGGCTACACGGGGAGCCGGGACTCGGCAGATTTTCAAAATCTGCACCGAAACAAGAGATCTATGACACTCAACCTCAAGGAGAAAGACGGTCAAACCATTTTTATGAGAATGGTTGAGGATGCTGATGTTGTTGTTGAAAATTACCGACCCGATGTTAAACATAGATTGGGTATAGATTATGAATCCTTAAAGTTAATTAATCCTCGTATTATCCTTGGTAGTATTTCTGGGTTTGGTCAGGACGGTCCTTACGCGGGGAGGCCGGGTGTGGATCAAATCGCCCAGGGGATGGGAGGTTTTATGTCCGTCACGGGGATCCCGGGCCAAGGCCCAGTCAGGGCGGGTACGGCCATTTCTGATCTTACCTGCGGAATGAATTGTGCGACCGGAATCTTAATTGCCCTCCTTCAGCGCGAAGAAACGGGCGAGGGGCAGTGGGTTCATACGTCACTACTTGAGTCACAAATAGCCTTGATGGATTTTCAAATGGCACGCTATTTGATCGAAAATGATGTGCCGCCACAGGCGGGCAATAATCATCCGAAGTCCACACCCACTGGTGTGTTCGAGACAAAGGATAGCCACATCAATATAGCTGCCGGGGGACAGCAAATGTGGAGTAGGCTGTGTGACGGATTGGGCGCGCAGAAATTATTCGATAATCCTGACTATAAAACAGCGGCCGATCGTTTGGCCCATCGGGATCAATTAAACGATGAACTTGAAAAATTCACGGTGACTAAAACTAGTACAGAATGGGTAGAGTTGTTGAATGAAAAAGGAGTCCCGTGCGGGCCAATATACAAAGTTGATGAAACTTTTGCGGACCCACAAGTCAAACATCTGGGCATTGCCAGGAGCTTTGAGCACCCAAAACGTGGTCAAATGACGGTTGTTGGCCAGCCGTTTCAAATGAGTGGATCCGACCCTGCCATTAGAAAGGCGACGCCAGAGTGTGGTGAAGACACTGATGAAATTTTAGGTGACGCGGGCTATGACGCGGCGACTATAAGTAACTTTCGTGAAAGAGGCGTAGTTTAACTAATGTGATTGAGGCGGCTGCAACGGCAGAAAAATTCCCATTAGCTCTCTCGCTAGCTTTGAATGACGCTTTCGTGAAATAGCTCTTCGGGTTTCAGTTGGCGGTCGATTAATTCCTGATCAAGAGAATAACCGATAAAGCGTTCAATGTTAGGACGATTATCCGCAAGCCCTACCGGCCATGTATCGGCGCTTAGAAGTTTTGTTTGTTCTTCGCGGGCCATCCGCGCCCATGATAGCTGGGACCAACCAGGGTCATCCATATAGGTTTCTGCAATGGATTTAGCTTGCTCATATAGATTTAGTAGTAGGCATGGTAAATCAGGATTTACTTTTATCACCTCATCCTTTATCGCAATTACATGCATTATTGGGAAAAACCCATTCCGACTAAAGAATTCTGCGCAGGCTTTTTTTGGATCTGGAAAGAGACGACGAACTGAACCTGTTTCCAATGTTGAGGGTACCCGTGAAAAAAACAAAGCATCTATATGGCCGTCAGCCAACATCATGCCCAAGTCAGCGTCGGCAGCTACATACTCAATATTCCAGCCTGGTTTGGGTTCAAATTTTACTGTTTCGTTAGCCCGCGTAACCCATGTTACTGACTTTAGATCGACGCCGTATTCATGGGCGAGATCACCTTTAGCAAGGACAGCGAGTGTGGTTTGAAAACTCTGTAAGCCGATTCTTTTTCCAGACAGTAAGGCTGGTCTGGTAATGTCTGAATCCGTTGCGACATACATTTGTGT
>MDTB01190499.1_pt1 | contig 10663 bp, 10 predicted proteins | sample 811161 | NCBI WGS metagenome assembly MDTB01 (sample SAMN05326650, study PRJNA326480) | marine metagenome | isolation source: seawater | place: Mediterranean Sea | collected 2009 | reverse complement strand
TCAGAAATGAGTTTTTTAGGAGTATCTATTATTGTTGTAAGAAATGGAAAAATTAGAGGAACAAAAACACATTTAATTAAACAAGCTCTTTATAGCTCTTTTGATGAAGTCTACCAAAGCGCAATATTTAATTTTTATGAAAATCAATCGGATATTCCTAACAAAGTTTTATGCGCTTATGAATTGGAAGATAAAAAAATTCTTGAGGATATGTTTGAAAGTAAGCACCAAAAGAAGGTACGGATTATACATTCGCCAAGCAAGTCAATTAGACCAATATTTAATTTATGTAAGCTTAATGCCCAACAAGTTATCAAAAATCATATTAGCAAAGAGGATAAATATACCTTTGCATTAAATGAGATTTGTGGGTATGTAGGATTAAAGGACATTAATAAAATTGAAGCTTATGATGTAAGCCATATCTCTGGTGAAAATGGAGTTGCATCTTCTGTAGTATTTACTAAAACTGGACCAGAAAAGAAAAGTTATAGGCTTTTTAATATACCTAATCATCTATCTGGTAATGATGTTGGTTCTTTAGAGCATGTTTTAAAAAGAAGGATCAAATACTTTGATGATCCAAAAATAAAACCGGATTTGCTGTTGATTGATGGTGGCAAATCACAATTAAAATTTGTAAATTCAGTTTTAGACAAATCGTATCATAAAGATCTCAAAGCAATATCTATTGTAAAAGGGTCAAATAGAATTAGAGCAACTGAGACAATAATTAGTAGAGATGGAATTTTAGAGCTTGATAAAAATTCTAAAGCTTTTCTAATTTTGCAAGAAATGCGAGACGAGTCTCATAGGTTTGCAATCCAAGCTCAGAGAAAGAAAAAAAGAAAAACAGTCCGTAAATCAGAATTAGATTCTATTGAAGGAATAGGACCAATTTTGAAAAAACGACTTTTACAAAAATATAAAAGTATTAAAAATATTAAATCAACTGATATTAAAGATTTAATGACTGTCAAAGGTATAAATGAGAAGATAGCTTATAAGATAATTACTAATTTATAATACTGTGACTATATTTATAAATATTTTAACCATTTCAAGAATCATTGCCTCAGCATTGATTTTTATTTTAATGACATTTTCAGAAAAGTATTACTTGATGCTATTTTTATTTCTCTATGCAAGTGTTACAGATTACTTTGACGGGTACTTGGCAAGAAAATATGATTCTCAATCTTTAATTGGAGAGATTTTAGATCCAATTGCCGACAAAATCTTAGTTATATTTGTTTTAATAGCATTATCAGTAAATTTATCAAGTTACTACATTGGATTTTTAAGCGCATTAATTATTTCCAGAGAAGTTTGGGTAGCTGCATTGAGAGATATTAATTCCAGAACAGGAAAAGTTAGCGCGACAAAGGTTTCAAAAATATCAAAGGCTAAAACGTCTTTGCAAATGTTAACAATACTTGTTTATTTATCTGGACTTGCATTTAATTTTTTATTACTAATTATTATTGGAGATCTGCTTTTAATGATCTCATTTTTAATAACTTTTTATACTGGTTATTTGTATACTCGAAGTTCTTTTTCATAATTTCTCTTTATAGTTTTTCAAAAACAAAAGTGTTACAATTTTTTTTTATATTTTTAATATTAAGTAATAATAATGACCGGGGCTGAATATTTGGCAGAGTTCTTTGCCAAGATTAATTCTAATAAAATATTTGTTGTAACAGGCGGAGCATGCGCCTTTATAATAGATGCAGTCGCTAAAAATCAAGAGCTTGATTATTTCCCATTTCATCATGAACAATCAGCCGCAATGGCAGCTGATTCCTTATGGAAGATTGATAAAACAGTTGGAGTCACAGTGGTAACCAGTGGTCCAGGTGCAACAAACTTGATTACTGGAATAGCATGTTCTTATTTTGATTCAATACCAACAATTCATATCACTGGTCAAGTTAATCAAAATGAAAAAACAGTTTATGCTGGAGCAAAAGTTAGACAAGCAGGCTTCCAAGAGACAAACATAGTAGATATGGTCAAACCAATAACAAAATATTCCGTCCAAGTTACAAATGGAAAAGAGCTTAAAAGTGAACTAGCTAAAGCATACAAAATTGCTGTTAGCGGTCGCATGGGACCAGTTTTAGTAGATATACCGATGGATGTTCAGCAGGAGGAAGTTGGAGAAGACATAATTCTTCCAGATTTAAATAATGATGTTATTTCTGACTCCGAATCATCAATTGTTATTGAGAAAATAAAAAATCAGTTTGATAATTCAGAAAGGCCCTTAATATTGTTTGGAGCTGGTGTTGGATTAGGAAATGCTTCGGAAGATGTTATAGGTTTTATTAATTCTAATAGTATACCTTTTGTTTCAAGTTGGAATGGTAGCGGTTTCTTCAATCATGATAATGAAAATTATTTTGGTAGTATTGGAGTTTATGGAAATAGAGGTGCAAATTTTTTGCTTCAAAGTGCAGATAAAATTTTAGTTTTAGGAAGTAGATTAGATAATAGACAAAGAGGAAATGTTAAAAAATTTGCACCCTTAGCAGATGTTCTTGTTTTGGATATTGATCAAGGCGAGTTAGATAAACACAAGAATGATAAAAATTATGAAATGCATATTTTTAATTTTATAAATTCAAATAAGGTTTTTAAAAACCTTACGTTAAATAATGCTACAAACGAAAATTGGATTAATTACTGCAATGCTATTAAAAATAAATATTTTGGTATTTGGCCAAGCTCATCTGCTGAAAAGTATAATTCTCTGAGTCCATATGAAGTTGTTAATAAAATTAATGCTAACATTGAAGATGATGCAATTATAACTGTTGATGATGGTGCAAATTTATGTTGGGTATTTCAAGCCTTTCATCGATCCAATCAGACAATTTATACTGCTGGTGGAAATTCACCCATGGGTTACTCATTTCCAGCAGCGCTAGGGGCGGCAATTCAAGAAACTAAAAGACAGATAATATGTTTTACTGGAGATGGTAGTATTCAAATGAATATTCAGGATCTTCAAACCATGAGTTTCATGAAGCTACCAATTAAACTATTTATTTTAAATAATTTTGGATATGGCATTATTAAACAATTTCAGGATACATGGTTTGATAGCAGATATGAGGCAACTGGTAATGGCTACAGCCAGCCTGACTTCGGAAAAATTGCTGATGCATATGAGTTAAAATATAGAAAAATTACCAAGATAGAAGATATCAACAAAAATGACCTTGATTCTAATGATGGAATTATATTTGATGTAATTCTTCATCCAAATACTCTAATAGAACCAAAAATTGACAGCGGAAATCCTTTACATAATATGTTTCCTTACATGAATTTAGATGACGATGCTTTTGAATTGCAGTTTTTAAGAAATTTAAATGAAAATAAATAAAAAATTTCCGTCTAAGGAATGTTCATATCCAATTTCTAATTCTGATCTAGGGTTGATTAAAAGTTTAAAGTATTGGACTGTGTAACTATGAAAGACCAATATCTATCTGAAATGGCAAAAAGGTCAAGAGGCCAACCCATGTTCGAATTATTGCAAGAGGCTCAAGCTCTTGAAAGATCTGGTAAACATATTCTGCACTTTGAACTAGGAGATCCAGATTTTGATACACCAAAAAACATAACCGAGGCTGCATGCAATGCACTGAATAAGGGAAATACTCACTACGCACCGTCAATGGGTATATATGAATTTCGTGAAGCAATTGCAGATGCGACTAATACCTCTAGGGGCTTTAAACCTAACATAGATCAAGTTCTTGTAACGCCTGGTGGAAACCCAATAATTTTTTTAACAATAGCATGTGCAACCAACCCAGGAGATGAGGTAATAGTTCCAGATCCTGGATTTCCATCATATTTCACTTCTATTGAGATATGTGGTGCCAAGGCAGTATCAGTTCCTTTAAAAGAGGAAAATAATTTTCAGTTGGCGCCTGAGGATGTCTTTAAAGCTGTCACAGATAAAACAAAATTAATTATTATTAATTCACCATCGAATCCAACTGGCGGAAGTATGTCTAAGAGCGAATTAGAAGAAATAGCATCATTTGCAAACAAAAAAGGTATATATTTATTAAGTGATGAGATATATGCAAGGCTGGTCTATGGAAAAGAAAATTTCTTTAGTCCATCAGTTATTGATGAGTGTAAAGAAAATACTATTATTTTGAATGGGTTTAGCAAAGCATTTGCAATGACAGGTTGGAGACTTGGTGTCGCTGTTGGACCGGAAAAAATAATTAATAAAATGAATTTAATGCTTAATACTATTGTTTCTTGTGTCCCGCCTTTCATTCAGGTAGCTGGCATAGAAGCAATTAATGGAAACCAAGATGAGTTGATAGATATGAAAAATAGATATTTTAATAGAATGAATATCTTTGTTGATGGTTTAAATTCAATTAAAGGAATTAGTTGCATTAAACCCAAAGGAGCGATGTATGCATTCCCCAATATAAAAGAAACAGGTTTGAGCAGTAATCAATTTGCAAGAAAATGCTTAAATGAAGCAGGTGTTGCATTATTGCCTGGCAATTGTTTTGGTCGATATGGTGAAGGCTATGTCAGAGTATGTTTTGTTAATTCTACGAAAATTATCGAGGATGCTCTTAATAGACTAGAAGATATTTTTAAATAAAGATTTGATTCATTAAATGAAAATAGCAATTTTTGGGGCATCAAGTTTAATTTCAAAAGATTTAATTATTAACTTCATAAAACATAATCCTGATTTTAAATTACATTTATTTTCAAGAAATAAGAGTATTTTAAAAGAATGGTTAAATAGTAATAATATATTAAAGAATATCGAGACCATTAATGAATATGAAGCCTTTGTTCTAAATAAAAAATTTGATGTAGTTATGAACTTTGTTGGCATCGGTGATCCAACAAAACTAAAAAAAATTGGTGAAGATATTATTTCAATTACAAATCACTATGATGATCTTGTAATAAAATATTTAAAGAAAAATATTAAGACAAAGTATATTTTCATGAGCTCAGGTATTGTTGAGCATAAAGAAGATAATAAAAGTAAAAGATTAGCAAATCACTATTTGACTGCAAAATTAAATGCTGAAAAAAAACATAGATCAATGAAAGATCTCTCGATTGTTGATCTAAGAATCTTTAATTATATTAGTAAAACTATTGATCTTAATTCTTCATTTTTAATTACGGATATTTTTAATGCAGTTATTAATAAAAAAGTTTTTAAAACAAATTCATTAAATATTTATAGAGATTTTGTTGGTTCTGATGACTTCTATAGACTTATATTATGTGCTATTGAATATAGTTTACCTATTAATATGTCTATAGATTGTTATTCAAGATCACATACTGATAAAATTTCAATTCTTGAAATGCTTAGCTCGAATTTTAATCTAAAATATGAGTTAAACGATAATTTACACTTTGAAAGCCCATCTGGTGAAAAATTAAAATATTATTCAACAAAGATGAATGGGGGTATTATTGGTTTTGAACCTTCGTATTCGAGCTTGGATACAATTAGCTTGGAATTAAAAAGAATAATTCTATAAACTAAAAATAAATGTGTTAATACTATCAACACATATTATAATTCGATTAAATTTTTAAAATTCAGGACACAAATTATGACAAATCAATATGAGCAAATTTCATATGCTAAAACGGTGTATGGAGAAGAAGAGATTGATGCGGTGATAAAGTGTTTGAATGAGTCTACTCAAATGGGTAACTATTCCAGAAGATTTGAAGCTGAAATAGCAAATCTTTTTAGCAAGAAGCACTGTCTATATGTAAACTCAGGCTCTTCAGCTTTATATATAGGTGTAGAGTCTTTTAATTTTGAAAAAGGTTCTGAGGTTATAACGCCTGCTTTAACATTCTCCACTTCTGTTGGTTGTATTGTAAAAAATGGTCTTATTCCTGTATTTGTTGATGTAGAGCCTCTTACTTATTGCATTGATTGTAATCAAATTGAAGAAATGATAACTGATAAAACTGTTGCTATTCTTGCTCCAAATTTAATGGGAAATTTATGCAACTGGCCTGAAATAAGAAAGATAGCAGATAAATATAACTTAATTGTTATAGAAGATTCTGCTGACACGCTTGGAGCAACTATCGCTGGAGAAAAATCTGGTATGTACTCTGATATGTCAATAACAAGCTTCTATGGATCTCACATCATAAATTGTGCAGGTAATGGTGGAGCATTAGCGATAAATGATGACAAAGTTATGGAAAAAGCAAAATTACTTAGATCTTGGGGAAGAAGTTCATCATTATTTGATGAGAAAAGTGAGGCTATTGAAAATAGATTTAATGTTGATTTAAATGGTATTGAATATGATGCAAAATTCGTATTTGAGACTGTTGGATATAATCTAGAAGGCAATGAGGTTGGCGCTTCATTTGGCATAGCACAACTTAAAAAACTCAATAAGAACATTACTACTAGACAGGAAAATTTCAAAAGACAATGCGATTTTTTTAATAAATATAAAGAATATTTTAGCAATCCAGAAGAAACGTATGGAATAAATACAGCATGGTTAGCCTTTCCTATATTAATTAATGAAGGTGCTCCATTTTCAAGAAAAGAATTTCAAATATATTTAGAAGAAAGAAATATTCAAACTAGAGTTGTATTTACAGGTAATATTACAAAACAACCTATGTGTGAAAACATAGAGCTAAAAAAATCTAAAAAAGGCTTTCCTAATTCAGATGCTGTAATGGAGAGAGGAGTTTTGCTTCCCTTGCACCATGGTATGACAAATGAAATGTTTGAAAGACTTCATGCCACCATCGAAACTTTTATAAAAAATAAAACCGAGAATATATAAAAATGAAAGCAGTAATCTTAGCTGGAGGTCTTGGAACAAGAATTTCTGAGGAAACTTCTGTAAAACCAAAACCTATGATTGAAATTGGTGGAAAACCAATTTTATGGCATATATTAAAAATTTATTCTTATCATGGAGTAAATGATTTTGTTATTTGTTGTGGTTATAAGGGATATTTAATTAAAGAATATTTTGCAAATTATTTTCTTCATCAATCTGATGTTACTTTTGATATTTCAAAAAATAAAATGATAGTTCATGATGAAAGAGCTGAGCTATGGAATGTAACACTTGTTGATACAGGTGAGGACTCTATGACTGGAGGTAGAATTAAACATATAAAAAAATATATACAAGATGACGAGATGTTTTGTTTAACATATGGTGATGGTTTGAGTGATTTAAATATTTCAAATGCTATAAAGTTTCATAAAAATCATGGTAAACAAGCTACTCTAACATCCGTATTTGCTCCTGGAAGGTTTGGAATGTTGGATATTGATACTGACGGAAAAGTTAATAAGTTTATAGAAAAACCAAAGGGCGATGGCACAAAAATTAATGGAGGATTTTTTGTCTTATCACCAAAAGTAATTGATTTAATAGATTCTAATGACTGTGTTTGGGAAAGAGAGCCTCTTGAAAAATTGGCATCTAATGGTGAATTAATGGCATATAATCATGAAGGGTTTTGGCATCCAATGGATACTCTGAGAGATAAGATATATCTTGAGGATTTATACGCATCCAAAGATTGCCCATGGAAATTATGGTAAAACTTGTTAAAGATTAATGTTGGATAAAGGTTTTTGGAAAGATAAAAAAGTCTTTATAACTGGAAATACAGGTTTTAAAGGGTCATGGCTTTCAATTTGGCTATCTTCATTAGGCTCAAAAGTTTATGGGTACTCTTTAGAACCAGAAAACCCTAAATGCTTGTTTGAAATAGCCAATTTAGAAAATATTATTAAAACACAGATATCAGATATTAGAGATTATAAAGTTTTATCACAATCAATTAATAATTTTAATCCTGATATTGTCTTTCATCTTGCAGCTCAACCACTTGTAAGGAGGTCTTATAAATTCCCAATTGAGACATACGAGACAAATGTTATAGGAACTGCAAACTTGTTAGATATATCAAGGAAATCTTCGTCAATTAAAGCTGTAATAAATATAACAACAGATAAATGTTACGAGAATAGAGAAGAAGATTATTCATACATTGAATCTGATCCAATGGGTGGATATGATCCATATAGTAGCAGCAAAGGTTGTGCGGAACTTGTGACTTCTGCATATCAAAGATCTTTTTTTAATGAATTAAATATTGGATTGGCAAGTGTTAGGGCGGGAAATGTTATTGGAGGAGGTGATTGGTCCCAAGATAGACTAATTCCCGATATCCTCAATGCTTTTAATACAAAGAGGGAGGCATTAATAAGATTTCCAAAGGCAGTTAGGCCATGGCAACATGTACTTGAACCTTTATCAGGATATTTAATTCTTGCAGAAAAGCTCTATACAAAACCTTTAGATTATTCATCAAGCTGGAATTTTGGCCCAAATTCTGAGGATAATAAAAGTGTTGAATCAATAGTTAATATGATGGCTGAGCTAATGCCAGGATCATCATGGAAAATTGATGTTAGCCAAAAAAAACTTCACGAAGCAAATTTATTGAAGCTCAATATAGATAAATCAAAGAAACTACTTAATTGGAGGCCAATTTGGAACCTGTCATTATCAATAGAAAAAATTATTAGATTTAACAGTCATTGGTTAAATAATCAGAATATCTTTGAATATTGTTTATCAGAAATCTCTGAATATGAAAATGATCAAAAAAACTTAAATTAATAACAAAATAGCGTTCATTAAAGTAAAATAAGGATCTTTATTTAGGCTGGATGGCAGAGTGGTTATGCAGCGGCCTGCAAAGCCGTTTACGCCGGTTCGATTCCGGCTTCAGCCTCCAGATTTCAATTTAAATGAATATATCAAATGTTTATTTGAAATGTCTATTTGATTCGCTTTAATTTTTAGATTCTAATTACATATTATGAATATATTAAAAAATAAACATATATATTTATTTGATCTTGATGGAACATTAATAGATTCATCACCTGAGATAATAAAAACATATAATACAGTTTTTATTAAAAACAATATAACACCAAGCAGAGAAGTATCTGAAGATATTATTGGGCCTCCATTAAGAGATACTATGTCAAATTTAATTCCTTCAGAAGAAGAATCTAAGATAGACAAAATTATCAAAGATTTCATAAGTCTTTATGATAATAAATTCTGTACAGAGTCTTCCTTGTATGATGGTGTATATGAAACCCTGGATAGATTGAGCAAAAAAAATAGACTTATCTTAATAACTAACAAAAGATTTATTCCAACTAAAAAGATTTTATATTCTAATGGGATAATAAATTTTTTTGAAAAATATTTTTCTGTAGATACGAAAAGTCGATCCTCATTTAATAAATCATCATTAATAAAAAATGTTATGCAAGAAATGAAACTAGATCCAAAAAAAACTGTTTACATTGGAGATACAAAAGGTGATTTGAATGCAAGCAAAGATAATAATATTGATTTTATTTTTGCTGAATATGGATATGGTAAATCAGAAAAAAACTTCTTAAATAAAATTAGTGATATAGGCGAATTAAATTAAATATATTAACTAAATAATATGAGCATCGAAATTGAAACAGGAACTTATTATGGAGAAGATGATATTATAAGATTTCATGATAAGTATGGAAGAATTGATGAAATTGAAAGCAAAAGATAATATGCAATTGACATTTATATGAGGATTCTAAAGGTAGTTTTGTTTTAAATGAAAATAGGAATTATTGGTTTTGGTTTTGTTGGTAAGGCCTTGCAGAATGGCCTTAAGGAAGATGTTAATTCTATTGAAATCGATCCAAAACTAAATACAAATATTGAAGACTTAAAAAATCATAAGCCAGATATTGTTTTTATTTGTTTGCCAACCCCAATGAATGATGATGGGAGCCAAAACATTGATATTGTTAACAAAGTTATAAGTGAAATAAATAAATTTGATTCAAATTTATTGATCGTTTTAAAAAGTACAATATTACCTAAATATGTAGAAGAGATTTCTAGAATTTGTAAAAATTTAGTTATTAATCCAGAATTTTTAAGAGAAAATTATGCAGAAGAAGACTTTATTAATTCTGAAATAATTATTTTTGGTGGTAAAGAGGAAAACTGTAATAAGCTGTCCTATTTTTATAAAAATCATACTAATTGTATTTGTAAAGAACATATCATCACTGATGATAAATCAGCTTCACTAATTAAATATACGATTAATTCATTTCTTGCGCTTAAAGTTATATTTTTCAATGAAATGAAATCTGTTTTTAAAAATTTGAACTCAGAAACAAAATGGTCAGATTTTATAAATGCTCTATCAAAAGATAAAAGAATGGGAAGTTCACATATGAATGTGCCTGGACCAGATGGAAGATATGGATTTGGTGGACCTTGTTTTCCCAAAGATGTAAGCGCACTTGTTGAATACTCAAAAGAAATAGGCCATGAGTTAAGTCTACTTAAAAAGGCTAACGCTATTAATAATAGTATTAGAGCAAAGTATAATGATTTAACAATTCGAGAAATTGAACAAAATATTAAATATAATATAGATAAAGAGGAGTAATCTAAAATATGCCCGAGTGGTGGAATTGGTAGACACAAGGGACTTAAAATCCCTCGATAGAAATATCGTGCCGGTTCAAGTCCGGCCTCGG
>MDTB01098674.1_pt1 | contig 10663 bp, 12 predicted proteins | sample 811161 | NCBI WGS metagenome assembly MDTB01 (sample SAMN05326650, study PRJNA326480) | marine metagenome | isolation source: seawater | place: Mediterranean Sea | collected 2009 | reverse complement strand
CGAATATCATACTTCTCATGACAATTTTAAATTAGTAACAAAAAAAGGTATTTATGGAGGATACAAGGTCGCAAAGACTGCAATTGAAATACTTTTAAAAATGCAAATTCCAAAAAATCTTATTTTATGCGAACCTCAAATGAGTAAAAAAAATTTATATCATTCTTTGTCGAATAATAAAATTAAACAAAATACCAAAAATATTATGAACTTTCTCCAGTTCGCTGATGGAAGTAATGAGCTTAAAGAAATATCAAAATATATAAAATGTAATCTAGCTGAAACAAAAAAAATCTATGACATTCTATTAAAGAAAAGATTAATATTATGATAATAGATAAAAATATACCCAGAAAAGAAAAAATTACTAAGGATAGATTACAGTATATACCTGGATCAAAAACTCCATTAATGTCAGTTGTAGAAATAAGCAACTCAGGAATGTGTAATAGAAAGTGTTCTTTTTGTCCTCGTAGCGATCCAGAATATAAAGATATAAATGAATTTATTTCGCAAAAATTGCACAATAAAATTTTCTCAGAGCTTTCGGAATTGAATTACAAAGGGATGATAATTTATTCTGGCTATGTTGAGCCATTGTTACATAAAAAAATTTATGAAAATATTCAAGAAGCAAGACAATTTCTTCCTGAGGCTCAAATAGAACTAATTACAAATGGAGATGTTCTTAATAAACAAAGATTAGTAAAATTATTCAGAGCAGGACTTTCTACTTTATTAGTAAGTGTTTATGACGGTCTTAAAGAAGAGAAAGAATTTTACAAACTCTGTGAAGACGCTGGATTAAAAAAAAATCAATATGTGATTAGAAATAGATATATGTCAGAAGAGTCCCAATTTGGCATAAATTTGAGCAATAGAAGCGGAACACTATCAAATGCGGTTTACAAAATTCCAGGATTAAAAAAATCTTTAGATAAAATTTGCAATTATCCTGCTTATACTTTTTTTGTTGATTACAATGGAGATGTTCAAATGTGCTCACATGATTGGGCAAAAAAATATATTTTAGGAAATGTTAATAAGGAAAAAATTATTGATATTTGGTTAAACAAAAAATTTAAATTTGCTAGGCAAAAACTTTTGTCTGCAAAAAGAGATTTCAATCCATGTAATAAGTGCGATGTTTCAGGAGAATTGATTGGTAGTAGTCATGCCATGGAGTGGAAAAAAGTATGAAACCTTGGTTAGAAAAACTAAAAAGAGCTAAACCAGAGATAATTGATAGATCAAATTATTTAAGACTAGATAAAAATGAGAGAGTAATAGATTTTGATAATAAATTTTTAAATTATCTTAAAAAAAATTTAAATACGTTTCATCTTTCTGCATATCCAAATATTTCAAAAATTAAAAAACTCATAGCAAGAAAGAACAATATTAAAGAAAAAAATATTTTTATCTCAGCAGGTTCAGATCTAGTTTTAAAAACTTGTTTTGAATTATTTACAAAAAAAAATGACAAGGTAATTATTTTAGAACCAACATTTGGGATGGTAAATGTTTATTGTAGTTTGTATAATCTTAATCCAATAAAAATAGGATATAATAACAAATTAATTTTAGACACTGAAAAACTTTTAAAAAGTATTTCAAAAAAGATTTCATTAATCGTTCTAGCGAATCCAAATAGCCCAACCGGGACTATTATTAAAGACAAAATAATTATCAAAATTGTAAATAAAGCTAAAAATTTATCCATACCCGTTGTTATAGATGAGGCATATGAAGGTTTTTTTAACAAAAGTTATTTAAAATTAATTAAAAATTACAAAAATGTAGTGATTACCAGGACTTTTTCGAAGTCATTTGGCCTGGCAGGACTTAGGGCTGGCTACGCTGCAGGGAACGAAAAAGTTATAGATTATTTGAGCAAATATAGGCCCATGTATGAGATAAATTCTATATCATGTTTAGCAATAGAATTTTTAATTAAGAATTTCTCAATAGTAAAAAAACATATTAACGAGGTAAAAATTTCAAAAAACTTTTTGGTCAAAGAATTGAAAAAAATCAACATAAAATACATAAATACTCATGCAAATTTTTTTCATATTGAAACTGGAAAAAATAATTATGAGCTTGAGAAAAAATTTAAAAATGCCGGAATTTTATTCAGAAAAGGCCCAGGAGTTAAAGGTTTAGAAAACTATTCAAGATTTAGTTTGGGTTCAAAAAAACAAATGCTGAAGGTTCTAAATTTGATTAAAAATATAAATGGAAAAGATTAATAAATTTCAAACAAAAATTTTAAATTGCTGCAAGAAATATCTGATTTCTCAAAAAAATAATAAAATAGATATTTCAACTAGTCCTCTTTGCTTTTTCACTGTCTGGGCTGATACACCTGGATATTACAAGTTAAATAAGATTGCAATAAAAAATAGAAATCTGAATAAATATTTTGTAATGAAAAATTTACTTTCTATATCAAAAAACTACAATCTAAATATTCTTTTTAATAAAAAAAAATTACCATCAAAAAAAATCAACTTAATTGTATCTTATTCTACTAAAAATAATTTTGATATAAGAGGAAATTTTAAAGATGATTTTTTTGACTATGACTCAGGCGATACACGTTTTTTTTGGTTATTAATTTCGCTAGATAATTTTATACCAAAAAAATTCAGAGAAAACATAGCTATTATAAGTTATAAAAAAAATTTTTTTAAATATAATTTAATTTATTTATTAAAATTTTTAAAAAATTTAGTAATTGATTATAAATTAAGTATTAAAAAAATTAAACATTTCTGTTGGGAAGAATCTAATTTTTCTAATAATATTTCTTCATTGAGTAAATCTTTATTTAATCGATTAAATATAAATAAGTTTATTATTAATTATGAGGGAGTACCGTTCCAAAACAAGTTAATACACGATATTAAAAATAAAAATAAAAATATAAAAACTTTCGGTTATTTGCATTGTGCCCCTTGGCCACTACAATTAGATCTAATTTATAAATCCCAACCTCTTGACGAATTAATCGTCTCAGGAAAACAACAAAAAAATGTTTTAAAAAAATTTTTAGGATGGAATAATAAAAAAATTACAGTTATTCCCTCACTAAGATTTGAAAAAAAAAAATATAAAGAGTTTAATGGTTTTTTATTTACACCTTATAATCTTGATAATAGTGAGAATTACCTTAAAAGATTAGAAGATTATCTCGTTAAAATGAAAAATAATGAATCAAATAACTTTAAAATTAGAATTCATCCATTAAATAAAAGAAGCAAAAAACACCAAATGTTTAAAAAAAATTGCGAATTAATTTTACGTAAGTATAAAAGTAATAAAACGGTAAATAAAATTAACCAATCACTTTTTTTTGGATCTGCTACAGGCGTTTGTATTCAAGCTCTTGAAGAAGGAACTAATATAACTCACTTTCCAAATAATGAAAATTTAGATGTTTTTTCAGAGAAAATTTGGCCTTCTCTAAAAGTAAGAAAAATTGGTGAGATGATCTATGATTATAAATTAAGAAGAAAAGACCAAACTTTTTTGGTAGAAAATAAAAAAAATAAATTTAGTAAATATTTTTTACCAATTTTGCAATGATGATTTTAGAAAATAAAAATATACTTATTACCGGTGGAGGAAAAGGAATAGGTGAGGAATGCATATATAATGCTTTATCCAAAGGAGCATTCGTTTTTACAATAATAAAAAAAAAAAGTGATAATAAAAAATTTAAGAGATATAGAAACTTAAAAATTTTTAATGGAAATATAGAAAATAAAAATTTAATACTTAAAATTTTTAAAAAATCCATAGAAATTAAAAGGCCAATTAATTGTCTTGTAAATAATGCAGGATTAAGATTTAGAAAAAAATTTTTAAAAATAAAAGAACATGATTTAAAAAAAATTTTTTCTACAAATTTTTTTTCACCATTAATGATAATGCAAATATTTTCCAATTTTGTTATAAAAAATAAACTTAATGGCTCAGTGGTTAATATAACTTCTATAGTAGGCCAACTTGGTTTTGATGAACTTTGTGGTTATGCTGCAAGTAAAGGTGCACTTGCATCTTTAACTAAATCATATGCTGTTGAAATGAGCAAATATGGAATAAAGGCTAATAATATTAGTCCTGGATTTATTAAAACTTCATTTTATAAAAAATTTAAAAAGGAAAATAAAAATTTATATAATTGGACTTTATCGAGAATTCCACAAAAAAGGTGGGGAGAGACGAAAGAAATAGCAGAATTAATTTCATTTATTTTATCTAACAAAAGTTTGTACTTGAATGGGGAAACAATAACGATAGATGGTGGATGGTCAAATGCATAAAGCTGTAGGTTTAATTCCGACTAGATTTAACTCGAGACGTTTACCAGGCAAATCTTTAAAAATGATAAAAGATTTACCTTTAATTATTCATACTTATCGTAGAGCTAAAATGGCTAAGCAATTAAGTGAAGTTTTTATTTGTTGTGATACTCCTGAGGTTGTGAGAGTTGCAAAAAAATTTAATGCAAAAGTAATTTTAACTTCAAAAAAACATAAACAAGGTGGAGACAGAATTTACGAAGCTTATAAAAAACTAAAAAAAAAAAATTTTGATCAAATAATTGATATTCAAGGTGACGAACCATTAATAGATCCTTTCAATATTGATCAGGTAGTAAAATTTCACAGAAAAAATAAGAATTATGATATAATACTTCCAAATCTTATAACAAAATTTACCACTGATCCAAATTTGGTTAGGTTGATATTTAACAAAGCTAAAGAGGTTTTGTATCTAACTAGATCTAATACACCTTATCATTTTATAAGCAAAACAAACAAAATTTTTAAACATCTTTCAGTTATTTCTTTTAAACCCATTGCTTTAAAAACTTTTGCAACATGCAAAAAAAGTAAACTTGAAAACTTAGAGGATATAGAACTTTTACGAGCAATTGACGTTGGTTTAAAAATAAAAACCTTTTCACTTAAAGGAGATAGTTTCTCAATAGACGTACCTAAAAATTTGATATCTGCAAGAAAAAAAATGAAAAATGATAAGCTTTATAAACTATATCACTCAAATTAAAAAAAATGGAAATAAATTATAAAATTGAAAAAAAATTACATAAAATAACTTTCTGCCATAACAGAGAGAGCCCAGATATAAATAAGGCGTTATCAAAGCTATATTCAGATAAAAAAATGCTAGTTATTATTGATAAACGAGTAAATAAGAATTGTACAAAATATCTTTTTAAAGATTTAAAAAAAAGTGGGGTTAAGCTTGAAATCTTAAAGGTAGATGGAAATAAAATTAACAAAAACAAAAATTTCTTACTGAAGATTATCGATAAATTAATTGAAAAAAAATTTTCAAAAAAATCTGTTATTTTATCTTGTGGTGGTGGAGTAATTGGTGACGTTTCTGCATTAGCTGCATCTTTATACTTAAGAGGAATGATTTATTTTCATATTCCAACTACTATGACAGCAATAGTTGATAGCTGTATAGGAGGAAAAACAGGAATAAATTATAAAAATATAATTAATTCTATAGGAAATTATTATCATGCTCAGAACGTTTTTATATCTAAAAATATAATAAATTTCATTCCTAAAAGAGAGTACATTGCTGGCATACCCGAAATAATTAAATGTGGTCTTATTCATAATAAAAAAATATTAAACATTGTTTTAAAAAATAAAAACAAAATTTTAAAAAAAGATTATAGTATATTGTTGAAAATAATAAGTCTGACTTTAAAAACCAAAATAATTTTTTTTAAAGATGATGTCAATGAGAATAATAAAAGATTGGCTTTAAATTTCGGACACACTTTTGCTCACGCAATAGAAATGTCACTTTTATTTAATAGGGACGAAATAATTAGACACGGAGAAGCTGTTGGAATAGGAATGTTAGCAGAAATTTTTTATAGTGAGGGAAAAAATAAAAAATTTAAAATTTTGAATGATTTGTTAGAAATTTATAATCTACCAACATCATTAAAAAAATATAAATATCTACAAAATTTTAAAAATCTCAAGAATATAATTTTCAAAAATATTTTTTTAGATAAAAAAAGGATTAATAAATACCCCAGATGTATTAAAATAAATAATCATAAACCATCAATTATAGAAATGCGAAATAACAGTAAAATAAAGAAGACTATTGAGCAGATAATAGTCAGATAATTTAATATAGTGGAAAAATTTAGAAAATATTTTAAAAATAAAAATATTTTAGTTACAGGTCATACTGGATTTAAAGGATCCTGGTTAACTTTTTTTTTGTTAAATTGTGGAGGAAAAGTTTTAGGAATATCAAAAGATATTCCCACAAAACCATCCTTATTTAATATTCTTAAACTAAAAAAAAAATTATTCACAAAAATCTAGATATAAGAAATTTTAAAGAATTGAAAAAAATTTTTATTAAATTTAATCCAGATTATGTTTTTCATTTAGCCGCTCAATCATTGGTACAGAAGTCTTATTTACACCCTATAGAAACTTGGACAACCAATTTAAACGGCACAATCAATGTTCTTGAATGTCTAAAATTGCAGAAAAAAAAATCTATTTCTGTGATTATTACAAGTGATAAAACCTATAAAAATATTGAAACAAAAAAAGGGTACAGCGAAAATGATATGTTGGGAGGAGTTGACCCATACGGAGCATCTAAATCTGCAGCCGATATCGCAATTACTTCTTATATAAATTCATATTTTAAACTTAAAAAAAGTAATAAGATTATAGGTATTGCAAGAGCTGGAAATGTAATTGGCGGGGGAGATTGGTCTCAAGACAGGTTGATACCGGATTGTTTTAAAAAGTGGCTTAAAAAACTTACAGTTATAATCAGAAATCCAAAATCCACTAGACCTTGGCAAAATATAATTGACATAATAAACGCATATCTAATTTTGGCTATAAAACTTAAATCAACCAATAAACTTCATGGAGAAGCATTTAATTTTGGACCTAAGGTAAAAAAAAACTTCAAAGTTATAGAAGTATTAAATTTAATAAAAAGATATTGGCCAAATGCTAAATGGAAGATTAAGAAGAACAAAAAAAATTTTTTCGAAAATTCTTTACTGAATTTGAACAGTAATAAAGCCAAAAGTTTGTTAAAGTGGGAAGCAAAGATAAGCTTTGAAAATAATATCAAATTGACCACTGAATGGTATAAGGAATTTTCAAAGAAAACAGTTGATATGGAAAAATTTACGTTAAACCAAATTAATAAAATAATTGATTAAATTGAAATGAATGTTGTTATTTTAGCAGGAGGACAGGGATCTAGAATTTCCGAGTATACCAAAACAATTCCTAAACCAATGATTAAAGTAAACGGAAAACCAATAATTCTTAGGATAATGAACCATTTTTCAAAGTGGGGATTTACAAACTTTTATATTGCACTTGGTTATAAGGGAGAAGAAATAAAAAAATTTTTTAAAAATAAAAAAAAGGATTGGAATATTAATTTGATTGATACCGGAAAAAAAACTATGACAGGAGGTCGTTTAAAAAGATTAAAAAAATATTTAGGGAAAGATAATTTTTTGATGACTTATGGTGATGGAGTTTCAAATGTAAATTTAAAAAAACTTGTCAATTTTCACAAAAGAAATAAAAAACTAGTTACTTTAACCGCTGTTCGTCCACCTGCTAGGTTTGGATATTTAAAGATAAAAGGGAATTTAGTTAATTATTTTAAAGAAAAATCAGCTACAGACGAAGGATGGATTAATGGAGGTTTTTTTGTAATTAATCCAAAATTTTTAAAATATATAAAAGATGATCAAACTTTTCTTGAAAAAGAGCCTTTAGAGAAAATTACTAAAAAAAAACAATTAAGTGCTTATAAACATAAAAGTTTTTGGCATTGCATGGATACTATTAGAGACAAAAGAAAGTTAGATAAGATTTTAAAGAACAAAAAATTTAAAAAAATATTTGATTAAAAAAATACTAATTATTGGCGGAAACGGTTTTCTCGGTTTTAATACCGCAAGAGCACTCTCTAAACTTAATTTTAAACTTGTGCTTTTATGTAAAAAAAGAAAAAAATCTTTAGAGATTAAAGGTATTAAATATATATACTGTGATATTACTAATTATCAAAAATTAAAAAAAAAAAATTAATATTAAAAAAGATAAAATTGATTGCGTAATTAATTTTTCAGGAAATATAAATCATAGCAACAAGAAAGAAAACTATAAGGTACATTTCATTGCTTTTAAACATTTATTGAATATTTTCAAAAAGAAAGATTTAAAATTATTTATTCAGGCAGGATCTAGTGCGGAATACGGGAATTGCGCTTCTCCACAAAAAGAAAAAGCAAAATGTAAACCTAATTCTAGTTATGGATTAGCAAAATATTCTGCATCAAAACTTTTAATAAATAAAAATTATTTTAAATTTGTTATTTTGAGACTATATCAAGTTTTTGGTCCATATCAAAAAATTGATAGATTAGTACCTTTTACTATAAATTCTTGTCTTAAAGGTAAACCATTTAATTGTACCGAGGGAAATCAAAAAAGAGATTTCTTATTTGTTGAAGATTTAACAAACTTGATTGTTAAAATTGTCAAAAAAAAGAATTTTAACTCTGGAATTTTTAATGTTGGTCAAGGAAAACCAGTTTCTGTAAGATATGTAGTAAAAAATATAAAAAAAAATATACAAAAAGGGAAACCAATTTTTGGAGGCATTGAAATGAGAAAGGATGAAAACAAATTATTATATCCGAATATTTACAACGCTAAAAAAACTTTTAATTGGTCACCTAATACTAGCTTTAAAAAAGGAATTAAAAAAACAATAAAGTTCTATAAACACTTACATTTAAATAATAAGGGCGTGTAGTTCAGTGGTAGAACGCTTCGTTGACATCGAAGAGGCCATAAGTTCAATTCTTATCACGCCCACCAGGATTATAGACAAATTTAAAAAATAATATAAAAATAAGCCTATAAAATGCTAAATTTTAAGATTAAAAATATTAACAATTTTCTCTCAGAAAATGATTTCAGAGAATTAGAAAGTATTTCTTCTAGTCTCAAAAGAAATAATAGAAATAATTTTGATATTTATCACAATGAAATTGATAACGAAAAAGTTATAAAATCAACTTTAGATAAAGATTTTTTAAAAAGACTACAAAATAATTATTTTTCAAAAGCAATGAATATTTTGAAAGAGTTGTGTCCAGAAAAAATGGATCTCTATGATTATTCTGATTTTACAATAATTATTTCAAAAAAAGATAGTGTATTTCCAATACATGACGATACCCCAAATAAATTATTATCAGGGGTAGTATATATTGCTCCAGAAAAGAACCATGGAACTTTTTTTTATAACAATAAAACAGGGGAGAATAAAATAATTGCCCCATGGGAGACAAACAAAGCAGTTTTTTTTTCGAGAAAAGAGAGGGAAACTTGGCACTCATATGAAGGTGACGGAGTTAACGACAGAGTAGTACTGGTCTTTAACCTTATGACTAGAAGAATTAAGGAAGTTTTTAAAATTGAAAAAAAAAATTATTTCTTAGGAAACTTAAGATTTAAACTAAATCCATATATTTATCGTTTTTTTAAGAATACAATTTAATAAAGCAAAGAGTCAAAGTATACTTATAGATTATTCCAAATATAATGCGTGATTGGCACAAATATTTAATAAGAGAAAATAATTTTAGCAACAATGATAGATTTGATTTTACAGATGAGGTGTTATTAAGAAATTTTAAAAATTTTAAATATAAATTTAAATTTAAACATTTCAAAAAAGACCAATTAAATTTTACAATATATAATTTTTTTAAAAAAGAATTAGATCATAAAAAAACTTTATTTATCGGATCAGGATGGGGCTGGGTTGAATATTTTTTAAATTCAAAAAAACAAATAATAGCATCTGATATAAGAGAAGAGTATATTCAATATCATAAAAAAAATACAAAACTTAATTATAAAAAAATTGATATCCTCAATCAGAATACAAAAAAAGGACTGATTAATAAGTATGATAGAATTGTTGTAAATAATATAGAATATCTTCTTAATAAAAATCAATTAAAAACTTGTATTAGAAATTTGTCAAAAATTTTAAAAAAAAATGGTGATTTATTTTTTATTTTTAGAAGTAGAGATGGCTTTGTTCAGAGGTTAATCGATGATTATTTGACGTATATTGAGCTTAAATTAATTTTTTTTATTAAAAAACTTAAAAAAAAAAACTTATATTTTACAAAAAATCATCATGGTTTTAGACGAAAAGTAACAGAATTTATAAAATTGTTTAATTCTGATTTTAATTATATTAGTAATTATACTGACTTATATGAAACAGAATATGAGAGATTAACTATTATAAAAAAAATAAAAATGTCAAAACTTATTTCGATTATTTTTTTTAGATCTCATCCATACTTAAATATAATACATTTTAAAAAAAATTAGCTTATTTTAAAAATTTATTTTAAAAAGTTGGTAATTTACCTAAAAATACTAACAAATGCTAATTTTAAGCTGTTTACAAGAACGTACAAAAATAATATATAAAATTGCCTGGTAATTATTGCGAAGGGGCCACACCCGATCCCATCCCGAACTCGGAAGTTAAGTCCTTCAGCGCCGAT
>MDTB01070747.1_pt1 | contig 10663 bp, 14 predicted proteins | sample 811161 | NCBI WGS metagenome assembly MDTB01 (sample SAMN05326650, study PRJNA326480) | marine metagenome | isolation source: seawater | place: Mediterranean Sea | collected 2009 | reverse complement strand
TTCTAACTTGTCTCCAACAGCGTCAGAGATAGCTTTGACTTGATCAAAAGGAGATCGAGATCCATCAAGTTGGCGTCCTCCATGATTAGATATCATGATAGCTGTACAGCCAATGTCAATTGCTCTTTTTGCATCTTCAACCGACATAACTCCTTTTAATGCAAAAGGTCCATTCCATTTTTTTGCACAATACTCTGCATCTTTCCAGCCCATTGCTGGATCATATTGTTCATTAATATATTCAATCACAGATTTTGCTATGTTTGTTCCTTTGTCAGTTTTCTTTTTAACATTAGCTAGTTCGAATTTTTTTCCAGTTAGATAATTAAAAACCCACTGAGGTCGCATCGCAAAACTCATTAGACTTTGAAAAGTTAGTTTTGGTGGAGTTGTAAATCCTGTTCTATGATCTTTCTCTCTATTACCTGCTACTAAAGTATCAACAGTCAAACACATTGCGTCAAAACCAGATCTTCTTGATCTGTCGATTAAATCATCAGAGATTGCCCTATCTTTATGAACATAAAGTTGAAACAGCTTAGGTCCACTAGAGATGTTTGATACTTCTTCTATAGTGTTATTTCCCATAGAAGACATACTATAAAAAGTGTTGAATTTTTCTGCTGCTCTCGCCGAAGCTCTATCGCCATCTGGATGATAAAGTCTCTGCATTGCTGCTGGTGAAAGAAATACAGGCATGTCAATTTTTTTTCCAAATAAGGTAGTTGACAGATCAGGTTTTCCAACACTAGCAAGAACGTTGGGAACTAAATCACAATCATTAAAAGAATCTGTATTTCTTCTTAAAGTAGACTCGTCATCTGCTCCACCATCAATGTAGTGGAATATCGGGGATGGCAATTTTTTTTTAGCAAGTTTTCTAAAATCTTCAAAATTGTAACAGTCTTTTAAACTCATTATTTTCTAAATCTTAAATTTTTTCTATTAAGATCACTTATTTTTGTGCATCCCATCAATTTCATATCTCTCTGTAACTCAGCTTTATATTGACCTAAAGCTCTTTCTACGCCTGCTTGTCCTGCAGCAGCCAAAGCATACAAATAAAGTCTTCCGCCAGAACATGCTTTTGCACCCAACGATAAGGCTTTTAACATATGAGTTCCTCTATGAATTCCTCCCTCGCATATAACATCTAATTTATCACCCACAGCATCAACAATTTCTGCAAGTTGATCAAAGGGAGACCTTGATCCATCAAGCTGTCGTCCTCCATGATTTGAAACCATTATTCCTGTACATCCAATGTCTACAGCCTTTTTAGCATCTTCTACACTCATTACTCCCTTAAGTGCAAAATGACCGCCCCATTTAGAACAGAGTTTTTCAGCATCTTTCCAATTCATTGATTGATCAAGCATAGTGGAGAAATAATTTCCGATTGAAGAATTAGTGCTCGTCCCTTCTTTAACAAAATCTTGAAGGTGTGGTAGTTCAAATTTTCCTCTTGTTACATAGTTTATTCCCCACATAGGTTTTGTAGCAAAACTAAACAAACTTGCTAACGTTAATTTCGGAGGAGAAGTAAAACCAGTTCTTAAGTCTCTCTCACGATTTCCTCCAGTAATCGTATCCACTGTCAAAGCCATAACGTCAAATTTAGCTGCTTTTGCTCTTTCTAAACATGAGTCGTTCAAGCCTCTATCTTTGTGAAAATAAAATTGAAACATTTTTGGTGTGTCAATCATAGATGAAATTTCTTCAACACTAACTGTTGCTAAAGCGGAAACACCAAACATAGTATTAAATTTTTGAGCTGCTTTGCCTACAGCTCTTTCTCCCTCATAATGAAAAAGTCTTTGTAAAGCTGTTGGAGAAAGATAAAAAGGTAAATCTAGTTTTTTTCCAAATATAGTAGTAGATAAATCTACGTTTTCTACTCCTCGTAAAACATTTGGAACTAAATCAACGTCATCGAAAGCACTTGTATTTCTAGCATAAGTAACTTCGTCATCTGCTGCGCCATCAATATAATGAAATATCGGTGAAGGTAGTTTTTTTTTAGCTAATTTTCTAAAATCATAAAAATTATGACAATCTTTTAAATTCATTTTTTAAAAGTTTTTAGAAAATGTAATTTGTTGGTTATCTGTACCTGGGTTTGTATCTCCCCAATCATTATTTGAAATGTGACTATAGCTGTAACCAATTTTTGAGTTTTCAAAAATATCGAAACCAAGTTTTATTTCACTTTTAAATTCCAAGGCACTTCCAAGATCTTTCCCATCACCTTTTTGATAATAACCAGGTGTAAAACTAGGTAAAATTTTTAACGGTCCTAGTCCATACTGACCTTCAATACCTGTATATAGATATACCGAGCTATTTCCTGTAATAAAACCTCCTGTGACTGGAGAAAATTTTCCTATGATGGTATCTCTAAACAAGTCTAGATTTTTATGTTCAATACCGAATAAGTTGGTCTGATCATCACCCTCTTTATCTATTACGTCAAATGTACCGGTGTAGAAAGACAAATCATTATTTACTTCATTGGCATAAACTGTTTTTGATAAGCCCAGTAGTAAACATGTAATAGTTAAAAATTTAAATTTCATAAGTTAAAAATACAATTAATTGGCTAATATGTATAGATGACTTTTTGACTAACGATTAGCCCTCTTTTTAAACAATAAAAAAATCAAAAAACCCCCAAATAAAAAGGCTAAATAAGGCAATATCCACAATAATGAATTATTGAAATTAAAGGGTGGTTTATAAATTATCCATTCTCCATATTTTTCTATCAAAAATTCGTAAATTTCTCTCTCAGTTTTACCCTCTTTAATTTTATCATTAACTACAAGTTTTATAGTTTGTGCAAAATCGGAATTTGAGTCAGCCACAGATTGTCCTTGGCAAATTAAACATCTAATATTTTTAAAAATATCATTAGAGTCGATATTTGTCTGACTAGCATTAAGATTAGTAAAACTAATTATTAATAAGATATAAAATATTTTAAATTTCATTACTTTTCCACTGTTTTGACAATATAACTAAACTCGTTTCTAGAAATAGGTCCCACAAATTTTTTAATTACAGTTAGGTCTTTATCAATCAATATGCTTTCAGGAATACCATAAATACCATAATAAACAGAATTTTTTCCAAGTTCATCTTTCGCTAAAATATCATAAGGATTTCCTAACTCATTAAGAAATTTTATAGCATTTTCTTTTTTATCCTTAAAGTTAACTCCCAGGATTGTGAGGTTATTAATTCCATTTAATTTTATTAAAGTTGGATGTTCTGTTCGACATGGTCCGCACCACGACGCCCAAAAATTGATTAACGTATAATCATTTTTTTTTAAATCATTTTCTGTTAATATTTTATTTTCGTAAAAATTATCTAATTTAATATTTTCAATTTGTTTACCAACTAAATCTTTGGTGTCATATATTGAACTTTTATTCAAACCGATTAAAAATACTAAGGTAATGAATAAAAAAAATATTGTTATAGATATTTTAATAATTCTTTTTTTCATTTTTAAATAATCTCATTAATCCACCTAAAGAAATAAAGATAACAGATATCCATATCCACATCATAAATGGCTTCTTTTGAAATTTGATATTATAAAAATCTGATCTATCTATGTTGCTCATTGTTATATAGTAATCTTTCATCAACCCAGATCTTATTGACGCTTCATATGTTAGCGTTTTGGGATTTTCATAAATTCTTATCTCGGGGCTTAAAACTAAGTTTAAATTTTTAGTATAATTATTAATGTTAAATTTTCCTATTACTGACTTATAATTTTTAAATTCCTCTAAATTAATGTTTTCAAACTCTATGGTGTAATCTTCGAATTTCTTTTTTTCTCCCAATTTTAAATTAAAATCTTTTTCGAATGAAAAATTATGATTTAATCCAATAAAAAAAACCATGAAACCGAAAGCTAAATGAGATGTAAGTCTTGAAAGATTAAATGATCTTTTATTAAATGATTTGTATAAGTCTAAAAAAGTTGAGACTATTAAAAAGATTGATGAGATGATAATAAAATTCGACAATAAGCTGTAGCTTTTAAAAAAAAAGACAATTAAATAATTAATTAAAATAGAGGCAAATAAGATTTTTAATAATAAATTCAGATTTGTATTATTATCTTTTATCCATTTAATATTTGGGCCAATTGACATGAAAATAAGAAATAAAACAACTAAAGGAATAATAACAGTATTATAAAAAGGTGGTCCAACTGATACTTTGTGATTTGTTAAAACCTCTGTGAAAATTGGGTAAACAGTTCCTAGAAGCACAGAAATTAAATAAAAAATCATGAACCAATTATTAATTAAAACAAAAGTTTCCTTGCTGTTAGAGTTTATTTTGTAATTACTAATTTGAAATTTTCTAAACAATATAAATATAGAAGAAAATATTAAAAAACTTAAAAACAGTAGTATGTATAATCCTCTTGATGGATCATTAGCAAAAGTGTGAACTGAATTTAAAATTCCAGATCTAACCAAAAAAGTTCCAGTTACGCTTAAAATAAAAGTCATTATACACAAAATAATTACCCAAAAGTAAAAAAGCTCTCTTTTTTCTAATACCATTAAGGAATGAAAAAGGGCTGTCATAGCAAACCATGGCAATAATGATGCATTCTCTACTGGATCCCAAAACCAAAAACCTCCCCAACCCAATTCATAGTAAGCCCAAATTGAGCCCGCTAAAATTCCTATAGTTTGGAATGACCATGAAATTAAAACCCAATTTTTAATAGATTGAGCAAATGGTTTACCTGAATAATTAGTAAGCATAGATGAAATCGCTGCTGAAAAATATATCGATGAACCTACAAAACCAACATAAAGTAATGGCGGATGAATTGCTAGCGCCGGGTCTTGTAAAATAGGGTTTAACCCTAATCCCTCTTTAGGAACAGGAGATAAAAGATTAAATGGGTTTGAGTTAAATATGAGAAAAAATAAAAAACCAAGTATTAAAAAATTTTGAGTTATTAAAGTATATAGTCTGTAATTTTTAGGATGACTACTGTTTAAAACTAAAAAAAGAAAGGAGAAGATTGAAAGAATAATTAGCCACAAAAGTAAACTACCTTCATGATTCCCCCATGTTCCTGATATTTTGTATAGTAATGGTTTTAAAGTATGTGAGTTTTGGTAAACAGTTATCAACGAAAAATCTGAGATAATAAAAGCAGAAACAAGTACAAAGAAAGTAAGAATAATTAATGTGCACTGTATTAAACAAAGATGATATATTTTTTTTCTTAGAACAGCCTTTTCATCTTTTAAATCAACAAATGAAGTATAAATAATTGATAAACTAATGAAAACACTAATAAATAAAATTAGATTTCCTAAATTACTTAACATCTTGTTTTAATATATCTTTAAGTTCAGGAGGCATATATTTTTCATCGTGTTTTGCTAAAATCCTATCTGCTACGAAAAACTTTTTATCTTTAAGTTTTCCCTCTGCAACTACTCCTTTCTCTTCAGAGAAAAGGTTAGGGACAACTCCCTTGTAAGAAACTATAAGTTCATTTTTAAAGTCAGTGACCACAAATTTCATTTCTTCACTGTCTATAAGTATTGAATTTTTTTTTACCATTCCTCCAATTCTTATTTTTTTGTTAAAATTAATGTTATCACTTAGTTTAATTTCAGTAGGAGATTTAAAATATAGTATATTGTCGGTTAATGATTTAAGTACGAGAAAAACTGTAATAATTGAAATTATTAAAAATGTACTTAAAAAAGAAATTCTCTTTTTAACTTTTTTTGCAAGCATTTAAATGCTTTAAATTGATTTATTATATGATGCAAAAACCCTATTAGCAATTTTGGAATTTTCTAAAACTTTTTTTCTTTCAGTATCAGTTAGTTCTTTTAATTCTTTTGCAAAAGCCTTTTCGTATTTTTTAAGTGTTTTGTAAGTCCTGTAATAAACTGTGGCACAGGCAAAAAGTGTAATTGCAAATGAAAGCCATACGAAGAAACCGTAATCACTCATTAAAATTAGCTTTTCAATCATAATCTTTTAACGTTTTTTCTCTTTATTCTAATGATTTCTGTCTTATATTTCATTAGAAAAATTAACGCACAATATAATAATAGAACAAATAACATCAACATTAAAGGAAATAACATAGAAGAGTGTATTGAGCTTGAACCGCTTATAATATTAATACTTTGAGGTTGATGTAATGTGCTCCACCAATCCACTGAATATTTTATTATCGGAATATTGATTAGTCCAACTATCGCAATTAAACCTGAAACTTTATTTGCTTTATCCTCATCTTTAATGATCTTGTTTGATAAAATATACAAAACGTAAAATAATAATAAGATAACCATGGATGTTAATCTAGCGTCCCAAGCCCACCAAGTTCCCCAGGTAGGTTGTCCCCACAATGAACCTGTTATAATAGCTAAAAATGTAAACAATAATCCTATAGGAGCAATACTTTTTGAAATTAAATTCAAATTCTTTATTTTTAACAAAAAGGTTAAAAATGAAAGAGAGGCAATACAAGTAAAAGAAGCTAAACTTATCCAGGCAGAGGGAACGTGTACATACATAATTCTTACATTATCCCCTTGCAAATAATCAGGTGGAGAAATTAATAATGCAAAAGTCAAACCAATTATCAAAACAACAAAAAAGATGGAATTAATGAAATTTGTTATTCTTTCAATCCACTTAAAAATTTTACTTGGGCTAATAAAATAAAACATAATCTTTGACTACTATAATATTAATTTTAAGTGAAGAGTGAATAAAAGCCTAATTGAGGATTGAGAGGGAGTTAAGAAGTATGAGTTAATCCCCAATCAGGCGAGAACAATTAAAAATAATAAAAATATTTGTCATAGATTTGAGTGAAAATTGTTAAATTTTAGGCAGAAAGAGAGGATTTAGTTGGAAATCTTAAAATAATTCGAACCTTTTTTACCTGAAAAAATTTCTTCTATTAAAGGGTGCTTTACCGGTTCCTTTGATTTATCTAATAATAAATTTTGCTCAGAAACGTAGGCTTCGTATGTAACCTCATTGCTTTCCGCTAGTAAGTGATAGAACGGTTGATCTTTCCTAGGTCTGACATCTTTAGGTATAGATTGATACCATTCCTCTGAATTATTAAATTCAAAATCAACATCATAAATTACACCTCTGAAATCAAAGTGCCTATGTTTAACTGTTTCACCTATACAGAATTTAGCATTATTGCTTGAAGCCATATCTAATAGTTAGTAATTTTTTCGTTAAAATCAATATATAATTTATTTAAAACTTGAGTTATGTTAAAGATGTATTGTGAATAAGTCTTTTTTAAAATTTGTCGCAGATTTTGGACCATTATTAATCTTTTTCGTAATTTATCATAAGAGTGGAAATAATTTAGCAGTGGCTATTCCTCCTTTAATAATATCAACAATAATTGCTGTAGTAGCTATATACCTCCTTGAAAAGAAGATCCCATACATACCTCTCTTAGGAGGTGTTATAATTTCCTTCTTTGGAGGATTGACATTATATTTTAATAACCCTGTATTTATTTACATGAAACCAACAATAATAAATCTAATTTTTGCTTTTACTCTAATTATTGGAAAAAAATTTTTCAAAAAAAATTTTATACAATTTTTTTTTAAATCAGCTTTTCAACTTAATGATGAGGGGTGGGGTAAACTAAGTGATCGGTGGGCTTACTTTTTTATTTTTTTAGCTTTTTTAAATGAAATAATCTGGAGAACTCAGCCTGAAACAACATGGGTAAATTTTAAAGTTTGGGGAATATTGCCAATAACTTTTATATATACTGCTTTTCAATTGCCTCTAATTAATAAATATAAAATATGAGAAATATTAAACTTGTTATAAATAATGACTTAAAAAACGAAAAAGAAAAATTTTTTGTTAAAAAAGAACTTAAGTGTATTTTAAATTTATATGCAAAAATGGTTTCAAATGGAACTTGGAAAGATTATTCGTTTACTTCATGTAATAGAGAGATTTCCTTTGATGTATACCAAAGAGCATCTGATAGGCCGGTGCTTAGGATCTTAAAAAATTTAAAACCAAATTATTACAATGAAAAATTTTTAATTAAAGATAAAAACGGTAATATTCTAAAAAAATCAGAAAATCTAAATCAGCTTATTGATAAAATAAGCTGGAACAATTTAAAATTAATTAAGTGATTATCTTCTTTGACCGAAAAGCCTTAAAAGCATAATGAATAGATTTATGAAATCTAAATAAAGCGTTAATGCACCCATTACAGCTTTTTTGCCCATGAGTTCCCCGCTATCACTAGCTAAATACATATTTTTAATTTTTTGAGTATCGTAAGCAGTTAAACCTACAAAAATTAATACTCCTAGAATTGAAATTATAAAATACATCATTGATGATTTCATGAAGATATTTACAATTGAAGCAATAATTATTCCTATAAGACCCATCATTAGAAAAGAGCCTAATTTTGTTAGATCTCTTTTAGTGGTATAACCATAAATACTCATGGCACCAAAAGTTCCTGCGGTTATAAAAAATACTCTAGTTATTGAAGTTCCTGTGTAAGCAATAAATATTGATGACAGAGATAATCCCATAAGTGAGGCAAAAATCCAAAAAACAGTTTGAGCTTTTGATGCACTCATTTTTGCTATTCCAAAACTCATGTAAAAAACAACCCCAAGCGGAGCCAACATCACTACCCAGGCTAAACCAGAATTATAAAGTGAATTTCCCAAAGAAGTTAAACCAATTAATTCTCCATTAGGGCCTGTAACTGCAGCAAATTTAAAAGTAAACAAAGCTATAAATCCCGTCAGTAATAGTGCAGAGCCCATATAGTTATAAACTTTAAGCATATAGCTTCTAAGGCCTTGATCTATAATTGCTTCTGAAGCTGAAGATCTAACAGATGTTGTTTGTTTGTTAAAAACCATAAAAACAATATATGAATTTTTATTAACTTTTCAATAGACAATAATTGCTTTAAAAAAACTTGAAAAATAAGGATTTTATGAAATTTAAAAAATTAGGAAACACCGAATTAGATGTAAGCTTGATCTGTCTAGGTACAATGACGTGGGGAACTCAAAATTCTGAAAAAGATGCATTTGAGCAAATGGATTATTCTATCGATCAAGGAGTAAATTTTTTTGATACAGCTGAGCTGTACTCTGTTCCACCAACAGCTGAGTCATATGGAAAAACTGAAATTATGATTGGAAATTGGTTTGAAAAAAGAAAAAAAAGAGAAAAAATTATTTTAGCATCTAAAATAGCAGGACCAGGATGTGACTGGATAAGAGGTGGCAGAAATAGTTTTAACGAAAAAAGTATAGGTGAAGCTATAGATGGAAGTTTAAAAAGACTAAAAACAGATTATATAGATTTATATCAATTACATTGGCCGGAAAGGTCAACTAACTGTTTTGGTAGAAGAGAGTTTGTTCTTCGTAAAAACGAGCAAGAATGGAGTGATTTTGAAAGTATTTTACAAGCATTAGATAAATTTATTAAGAATGGTAAAATTAGATATATTGGTATGTCAAATGAAACTCCTTATGGGTTATCAAAATACCTAGACCTTTCAAAAAATAAAAAATTACCTAGAATGATGTCAGTTCAAAATCCTTACAGCTTAGTCAACAGAACTTATGAAATCGGTATGTCAGAAATTTCAATAAGAGAAAAATGTGGTTTACTGGTTTACTATCCATTAGCTGCAGGCGCTTTATCGGGTAAATATAGAAATAATCAAATGCCAAGGGATTCAAGATTAGCATTATTTAAAGGTTGGGAAAGAATGATAAATCCTTTAGCAATGAAAGCGTATGATGAATACTATAAGTTGGCAAAAGATAACAACTTTACTATGGTCCAGCTAGCTCAAGCCTTTGTTAACTCAAGGCCTTTTGTGACAAGCAACATAATTGGGGCAACTACAATGGATCAATTAAAAGAAAACATTGAGAGTATTGAGATTGAACTTTCAGAAGAAGTAATGGATAAAATAAATGTAATACACAATAACAATCCAAATCCTTCTCCCTAATTCAAACCATTGAAATAGCTTTATTTTAGTATAAAAATAAAGTTATGTTTTTTAAAAAATTTTTAATTTATATATTTCTGGTATTGTTTGCTTTTAACGCTTTAGCAAACACTCCAAGGTCTACGGGTAAGTATAAAAACTGGGAGAGCTTTACCGTAGAAACAGACAAAGGGAAAGTTTGTTTCGCCCAAACCACACCTACAAAAAGAGCTCCTTCTTCCATTCAAAGAGGTCAATCAAAATTATTTGTAACATTTAGACCTTCTGAAGATATTAAGGATGAGGTCAGTTTAACTAGTGGTCACGACTATAAAACATCCACGGTTTCAGCAGCATCAGGAAAAAAAAGATACTCTTTTTTTTCACAAAAAAACTTTGCATGGTTATTGGATGATCAAGAGGAAAAAAATTTTATTAAGTTGATGAAAAGGGCAACTAATCTTATTATTAAAGCTAGAACAACTAAAGGCGCTGAAACTACGGATCACTATTCAATGATGGGATTTACTAAAGCATATAACACCGCAAAAAAAGCTTGCAGTTAAATGAAAAAAATTGTTTTAGCCTATTCAGGTGGGCTTG
>MDTB01169306.1_pt1 | contig 10665 bp, 12 predicted proteins | sample 811161 | NCBI WGS metagenome assembly MDTB01 (sample SAMN05326650, study PRJNA326480) | marine metagenome | isolation source: seawater | place: Mediterranean Sea | collected 2009 | reverse complement strand
TGCTTGGCTGCTTCACACAGTGAGGGGTTGTCTGATAGCCTTAGATCTTGACGAAACCAGTGGATAACATATTGTTGAGTCATAAATAATCCCTATAGGGTAGGGGTATGTCGCCGTTTGGGTATTTGTTTGCGACTACCGTGTTTTTTTACAATGGCCTGAGCCTCTTTGTAGTGAGTTTGTGACTTACGTATTTTATATAAAATATCTGCTGCTTTTTTTGCGCGCTATTTTTTCATCTATGATAGGATCTGGGTAAGCGGCATTCCTTAACAAAGGATATTCCCATGGAGTGTGAATTGTGGGTCCTGGTAAATGGGCAATTTCAGGAATCCACTGCCTTACAAAATCTCCGTTGGGATCATGATCAAGCCCTTGTTTGATCGGATTATAAATACGTAATGTATTAATTCCTGTTGTTCCTGATTGCATTTGGACTTGGCTGTAATGGATACCGGGTTCATAGTCTACGAACTGTTTAGCTAAAAATAGTGCGGGAATTTTCCAGTGCAACCATAAATGGTAGCTACAAAAACTCATAAGCATTGCACGCATTCTAAAATTTATCCAGCCCGTTGACTTCAAAGCGCGCATACAAGCATCTACCATGGGGTATCCTGTTCGACCTTCTTCCCAAGCTGTTAAATAGTGTGTATTCAATGTTTTTTCTCGATAGGTGTCATAGGCATGATGCATATTTCTATATTCAATCGATGGACTATCTTCTAGTTTTTGAATAAAGTGGCAGTGCCATCGTAGTCGTTTTAGCAATGATCGAATAGATTGTAACCAATCTTTTTTTTCATCTTTAGGTAAGGTAGAGTGGGTTACTGTGTGAAGATCCTTTTGCCCTCTTTGAAATACTTCTTTTATGGACAAACAGCCAAACGCTAAATAGGGAGATAGACGGGAGCAGCTTGTAAACGCATGTAACGGGGATGACATTGCAGTAGTGTAATTTTTTCCTCTTGCATTAAAAAATGTATCTAAATAATTAAGGCCTTGAGGGCGTCCTCCTACTTGTTGTTGTGTATAGCCAGGGTCGGATAGACCTAAAGTAACAGCTTCTGGAATAGGCTCGCTATATAAGGTTGGTGATTGTAGATGTTTTAGGGGTGAAAGTACTGGTTGAGACATCATATTGTACCATTTTTTTGACCAACCATCGCGGTCACTGAGTCTACGAATAACACCATGTTGGGGGATTTCATTCCATTGGATATGATATTGCTTGAATAATGAGCGTAAAGCAATATCGCGTTTGTATGTCCATAGATTCCAGGTTTCTTGGTGCGACCATATTGTTATTGCGCTATGTCGTTTTATAAAGGTTTCAAAGATAGAAGTAGCAGGACCTACTTTGATTGTTAATGATGATCCAATATTTTTTAGCGATACTTGTAATGAAAGGAGGCTTTCTTTCAGAAATATATATTGGCGATAACTTAAATCTGGTTCTTTCCACAGATCAGGCTCTAAAATATACAAAGGAATTACGGGCCCTTTTTGCGAAGCTAGCAATAAAGGAGCATGGTCCTCTATTCGTAAGTCTCTTTTGAACCACACAATATTCATATATGACTTTTAGTTATTTTTTCACACTACATCTTATAGGTTTTTCTATTTTTCACTTAGAAAAATAATACAATAGCACCTCTTGCTGACCACGCAATGGTACGTATCCAATTCGTATTTACTAACCGGTTAACAATTAAAGGAGAGTAGGTATTTCTTAATTGTAAATGGCAAGGGACTTGCAAAAAAAGTGTTGATAGCCATACGACCATCAGTAAATAAAGTCCAATTTGATCAATAAAGTAAAAATGGCGGAAAAAGAATAATGCAAGAGCGCATCCCATTTCTAAAAACATGACCGGGATTACAACGCATGTTGTTCGATACTGATGCTTTAAATAATAAGACGGAGAGTCTTTTATTGCATTGAATAAAGGGTAATGTACAATCTGAACAAACCAAATAAGACCGACTAAAAATAGGGTAGCAAATCGTTGCCCTGTTAAAATGTATTCTATATTCATATAGCTCCTATCTCATTGAGAGTATATTTTTAATTTTTTGTACCGTAAAAAAATATTTTTTTCTATTTTAAATATTTTTTTATTGCTCTTTTTCTTATATATAAATTCTTTATATATAAATATATTTTGGTGATTAAGTATTGAAAATTTTTATTGCAGGTGCCAGTGGCTATATTGGGAAACAACTTTTAGTACTGCTACTTCAATCAGGGCATTATGTTGTTGCTCTTGTAAGGCAGCGCAATCGTTTGCCCGATTGTATCTTATCAGAGCAGCGTCTAACGGTTATTGAAGGAGATTTACTTAAAAAAGGCACTATAAAAACTCTTCCTTCAGACATAGATATTGCCTATTATTTAGTGCATTCTATGAGCGACAGCTATGCCCATTTTTCGTCTTTAGAAGAGCAAGCCGCTTACCATTTTGTTGATATATTAAAAATAACAAAAATACGGCAAATTATATATCTCGGAGGGTTATTTCAACAAGAGTGTGCATCTGCGTTATCAAAACATTTGTCTTCGCGTAGGCGTGTTGAAGAAGTGTTAGGTGCAGGGTCTTGTCCTGTTACTGTTTTAAGGGCGGGTATAGTAATTGGACCGGGAAGTGCATCTTTTGAAATAATGCGTGATATTGTTGAAAAATTACCTTTTATCCTTGTTCCTTCTTATCTTTCGTACCAGTGTCAGCCAATATCTATCAAAGATGTGCTTGATTATTTGTACAAGGTAATGGATCGCAGTGAGTGCTTTTCCCGTACTTTTGATATCGGAGGCGCAGATGTATTAAGTTACGGTGATATGTTAATACAATTTTCAAAAATGAGAGGGCTTCGACGGGCAGTAATTCGATTATCAGTATTTAGTCAAAATTTTTTATCTCGGTTTTTGCATTTCTTTACCCACGTTCCTACCAATTTGGGTCGAGCGCTTATGGAAAGTTTATCTGGCAATGCTGTATGTAATAATACGCATATTCATTCACTGGTTCCTAAAGTATGTGGCGGATTCCAAGAAGCCATTGCTAGTGCATTTTCCGTTATAGAAGACCATCACTTTATTACTTCTAAAAGCTACTGCCAATCGACGCAAAAGTGGACTTCTTCAGCTGTTAAATATGCTCAAGCTCCAAAACATGGGTGTTTTATAGACGTATGTAGTCGATCTTTTATGTGCGAGTGCAGCCTTATAGAAGAATCTGTGTGGTCTATAGGAGGAGATCGCGGATGGTATTTTGCAAATTGGTTGTGGAAGTTTAGAGGATGGGTAGATTGCTGTGTTGGTGGGGGTGGGTTGCAGAAAGGGCGCCGCCATCCTACCGATCTTTCTACAGGTGATCAGGTCGATTGTTGGCATGTTGTGGTTTCTGATAAGGAAGGGAAACGGCTGCTACTTTATGCTCAGATGCGTCTACCAGGTGAAGCTTGGCTTGAATTTGAAATTATACCTGGTAAAAGTTCTTTTCAAGGCACGTTAAAAACACGGGCCATATTTCGCCCTTTCGGTATATGCGGGCGTTTGTATTGGATATTGATGTATCCTTTTCACCGATTTGTATTTAAAAATATGGTAAATAAAATCGTTAGTTTTTCAGAAGCGTTGTCTAATTAAAAGAAAAGACTTTATTACTATATAAAAAATATTATGTTAAGATATTTAATTTTAACAATAAATTTTAGGTGTTGTGATGAGTCTTGATGAAATAAACAGTGATGAAAATAATATAAGTACCATGGATATTACAACTGAAGACATTGAAAAAAAAGCGAAAAAAAGGCATGTGACGTTTCTATTTATAGTGTTTGTCGGCCTGCTATTTGCACGGAATTTTCTAGTATAAAGTTTTTAAAAGAAAAATCGGTAAAAATAATTATTGTTCTTAGTGATGGTTTGCATTGGAAAGTGATCGCTGACAATGCGTCTACTCTTTATAACCGTATTGCAGATACATGGAATGCTGGCGATGACATTCGAATAAAACGTAGTGATGATCTTGTGACTATGACCAATGTTTCGGATAACACCGGTATTGCAGTTGAACTACAGCAGACGTATGATAAAACATCTCAAACGTTATTTATTGAAAAAGTTGATCCTTATGGGTAGGGAGTGACTACTAGTGATGGCTCGTTATGGAACGTAGGCTATTTTGGGGCATCGAGCGTTCAATATTGGAGGAAAGGAGATCGTGTTGTTGTTAACAAATCTGATCGTAGTTATGCAGACTATGTCATGATTAATGTTCAGCAGGATGTAACCAATGCTGAATGGGTATCAAGACTATTTGCAAAGGAATAGTTGGTCATAACAGATATTAAAGAATATTTTTTTCTAGGCTATTTATATCGCGTGTGCCAAGTAGGTGGCGTAGTGTAGTTTCTAACTTATCGTATTGGAATGTAAATCCTGATTTAAGAAGTTTAGAGGGAATAGCATTAATATCGGCAAGTAACGTTCCTTCTGCCATTTCTCCAAAAATAATTTTTAATATTTTTTCAGGGATAGAAAATATATAAGGTCGTTTTAATATTTGCCCTAATGTTTGTGTAAATAACCTGTTACTAACACTGTGCGGTGATGTTATGTTTATAGGGCCGGAAAGGGTGTGCGTATATAAAATATGATACAAAGTGTAAATAAGGTCATCAATGCTAATCCAGCTCATTATTTGACTGCCTGACCCTAATTGCCCCCCTAGTCCTGCACGAAATACAGGCAGCATTTTCTTTAAAGCGCCTCCTTTAGGCGTTAAAACAATACCGAATCGAGGATTAACAACTCTCCCTTGTGTAAAGTGTTGCGCTGCTTGCTCCCATTTTTCACATACGGTGGCTAGAAAGTCGTTACCACCGAGTTGGTTTTCATTTTTAACATGCTGAGCATTTTTTCCGTAATACCCTATGGCAGAAGCAGAAATAAGTGTGTGTGGAGGAGACTTTAAAGTATTAAGAGCATTGGCAAGTAAACGAGTAGAGAGAATACGGCTGTTATAAATACGTTCTTTTTGTTGTGCGCTCCATTTGCGTTGCCCAATATTTTCTCCGCATAAGTTAATCACAGCGTCTATATTTTCTAGTTTGTCATTTTCAATGAACTGGCGATTAATATCCCAAAAAATATGTTGGGTTGTTATTTTTTTACGTGTAATAGGAATAACGCAGTGTCCAGCGGTCGTTAAAAATGCCGATAAGCACTGTCCAATAGTTCCAGAAGAACCTGTAATTGCTATTTTTAATGGCTTTTTAAAACAATATTTGTTCTGAATATACAAATCGGTGTGTAATGTTTTGTGTCGATACGCAAATAATTGTTTTAGTGACGTGTTAATACTACACTTTCCAATATTGATATGTTTCATTGGAAGTGTGTAGGTAATAGAGTCTTTTAAAATAGAAGTCGTTGCATTTTTTTCTTTTGTTATGTGGTGGTGTACCCATGTTTTGAAGGGGCCTTTTTTTTGGGTATCAATAAATTCACGGTTTTTATCGTAGTGTATATGCTCTGCTTTCCATGTTATAAAAAAAGGGCCATAGTATGCTTTAAAAATAACGTAAGATCCTGGAAGTAAAGAGCCACTGTTGTAAACAATATCTAAACGCTGCCAAGGAGGCGTTAAACGCTCAAAAGCTCCGCGGCGCTCATGCCAGCTGAATAATTGGTGAGCAGGAACAGGCATGTGTGTAGCCATTTTAAAATGTAAAGCCATAATGTCCTGTATAACATATTTTGTATCGATGTAAAGTAAGTCGTTACTTTTTTATTGGAGCTAAACTGTTGTGGAGAAAAGTAAACCCTGTTTTTAAAATTTTTTTATTAGACACCCGTTTATTTTTTTCTGGGCTAGATTTTTTTTTGTTTTCCCATTGTAGTTGGTGGTAGTGGTTATTTTTGGCAACAGCGTCATAAAACTTTTTTTTAGTTGGGTGATCGCTGCTGCATATATTATATATTCCTTGTAGTTCGTGTTGTAATATCCAATCAACTGCTCTTACAGCATCTTCTTGGTGTATCCAGTTACAAAATACATTTCCTTGTTTTGTAATAGAAGATTCATAATTTTTTAGACGTGTAATATGTTCCCTGTTTGGCCCATAAATTCCTCCTAGTCGTAAAACTGTTGTGCGTATATGCGGCATAAACTGTGTAAGATATATTTTTTCTGTTTCATATAAGATCTCTTGATGCTTAGATTGTATTGCTATCTCACCGTTTTCATTGACCCATTCTCCGTATTGATTGCCATATACTGACGAGCTGCTTAAGTAAATAATATGTTTTGGAGAAGAGTGATTTTTTAAAATTTCTGAGATTATTTGGGCCGTTTCTAAATACGTGCTTTTATATAAATATTTGTGTTTTGGTGCCAGCGCTACAATAATATTGGTATATTTTGTTATAAGAGAAGAAAAAAAAGGAGTAGTATTTACTTTTGTCAAATATGGATTGCACTTATCTTGTTTGAGTGTATCATATTTTTTTTTGGTTGTTGTAGTTACTCCTATAAAACGAGTTTTTGTGTTCCAATATTGTAATAAGGCGAAGCCAATATAGCCACACCCTAGGATCAGTGTGTTTTTCATGTTGTATCATCACTTTTTGTATGCGTTATTTCTTTTCTACATATCATATTTTTATTTAACTGGTTATATCAACATCATTAATAACATCTTATTATAGATTCGTTTGTTTTTCTTGTTCTTTTTATTTTTTTAATTAATTTCTTCCACTTATTGATTATTATTTTATTGTATTTTATTGATATATTTTAACATGTTGTGATTTTTTAATTATCCTTTTAATATTCTAACTATTAGATGGTTGCGTTAATTTTTTTTGTCTCTTATTTTTTTTTATTGATTTTTTATTAACATATCCTTAATAATTCACAAGTATTAAATCACAAAAAATCAACTGTCTGTGCTTTTGTGTTAAAACGTATTAACAATGCATATCTTTTTTAGAGATATGGAAAAGGGAGATATTAAAATGAAGATCACTCAAAAAATTGCAGAAAATATAGCTGCTTCCAGAGACTACGCTATTAAAGCAGTAGGAACTCATGTAGGAAGTAACATAACTACAGTTGCTTCAGCTGTGCTAGCAGGAGTTGCTGGGTATTACTCTGGACAAAGTAGCATGGAAGTTGCAAAGATGGCAGCAGGGACAGCCGCTGTTAGTCTTTCATTGACCCCCGGCCTAGTTCCAGACAAGGTAGCTTATGCTACTAGTGCTGTTGCTATTGCAGCAACTGCTACTCTTGTTGCAACTAAGTTTGCTAATATCAATGTTATAAACAAACTTGTTTCTAATAGCATAGTAAACCTGGGCATTAAATCAGCTACATTTGCTGTTACTACTCACGCTGTTTATGACTTGGTAGCTACGCGAGTGCCAAAGGAAGGCGGAGACGACTCAGCTCACGGTAAGTAGTAATTGAGGAAACTCTTTACTAAGATACTCGCTGAATCACAGTGAATCAAAAAGGCTGCTCATTAATAGAGCGGCCTTTTTATTTTTCCCCTTGTATTAAGTGTAACTTGTGCTCAAAAAATGAATAAACACCAACGAGTCGTGATACTAGTATAGCGATATAAAACTGCCCAATCATTCCTTGCATAATAACACAGGTTTGCGCAAAGTCTTTTGAAGCTACAATGTCTCCATAGCCGATTGATAATAAAGTTACAAAACTAAAGTACATAAGATGGGATAGTTGATAGATATCGCTTTTTAACAAGATATCGGGTTTCGAAAACTGAAAAGAGCCAGGTATTACAATATTTACTAACAAATAGATCAGTGAAAAACCAATGCCTACCATAAAATATGCACACACAACACCGCGTAACGTTTCTAGTTTTACTCGTGCATTAATAACAACTTGCTTGATGATAGAAGCTGTTGTGATAAATATAAAACTAATCATGAGTATTAAAAATGCTGTAATAAATGACTTGTCAGGGTAGAAGAAGTTGGCCCATTCGCAAAAAATAGCAGGAATCCCGATAATTGTTGCTGTATTTTTAATCGCTTTAGAGTGGTGGCAGTTAACAATTGCTGACACGAACACCATAACGAGAGCAAATTCCCAAATCACACTATAAACAGCGCCCCGGTCATATGGTCTTGCAACAAATAATATAATAAGAGAAATTAGGAGTTGACTAAACGGTTTTTTAAAAAAAGTATAAAGAGATCGATTAAACTTATGTGCGCGTTTCTTTTTTTTCATATGTTTTTTTATATGTTTAATTTTTAGCTTTAGGTCAAGAAATTTTTAATAGGCTCTTTTATTAAAATAAGAGCTTATTGTAGAATAATTTTTATGAAAAAATATTTTTTTAGTCTAACTTTCGTTTATTTTCTTTCAGAGTAGCTCAAGTCTTTCGCGAACACTTAAAAGAACAAAATCCGTTTTTGAGGGGCTTATCTCAATGGATAGGATATAAGAGTATCGGTATTAGCTATTTTCCAAATCAGCGTTACGCAGGAAAAAGTAAATACAATTGGCTAAGAATGTGGAATTTTGCTGTGTCAGGCATTATTTCGTTTAGTAAGACGCCCCTTCGCATATCGGCATTTATTGGAGCCTGTATAGCTGGGATAGGTTTTTTATCGGCTTTGTATAGTATTATCGTGTATTTTTCTTGCTATCAGTTGCCATCGGGTTGGTTGACTCTTAGTACCCTGATTTCGTTACTTGGTGGTACTCAGCTTTGTATACTGGGTATTTTAGGAGAATATATCGCTGCAATTTTTTCACAGGTTCAGCAGCGGCCGCGCTATTTAATAGAAACGATTTATAAAGCTAATATGAAGGATAGGATTCATGTGTAAAAACATAATAAAAGAAGTTGATTTTGATAATTATACTGATGAATATGAACAGTTGTTAGATAAACGTGTTTCTTTTTTTAATCGCTCTATGGAGTACTTTGCTCAATATAAGATTATGCGATTGGCTCGATCTTTAAAAAAGCATCCCTCACATGTTTTGGATTTTGGATGTGGAATTGGATTAAGTTTTCCTTATCTTGCAAAAGCATTTCCAAATGCTTGTATATATGGAACAGATATTTCTAAAAAGAGCTTAAAAATTGCGCAAGAAAAATATCCATTTGTATCAATTCTTCATACTCTTAAAGATTATGAAGGACATTTCGATTGTATATTTGTAGCGGGTGTTTTTCATCACATTTGTCCTGGAAAAAGAGCAGGTGTTATGCAATCTATTTATCGCTTGATAAAACCTAAAGGGACTCTTTGTATTTTTGAGCATAACCCATTTAACCCTATAACAAGAAAGATTGTGTCTGGATGTCCTTACGATAAAGGTGTCGTCTTACTTTCTCCCTCCCAACTACAAAAAACAATAGAAGATACATCGTTGCGCGTTATAAAAAAGTCTTATTGTTTATTTTTTCCTCAACAATTATCCTTACTTAGATTTTTTGAAGTATATTTAAGATGGTTGCCTCTTGGAGGACAGTATTTTTTAATTGCACAGAAAGAAGAATGTATCAATTAAAATATGAAGCAAAAGCGATCGGTCGCTATTCTATTGTTGGCCTCTGTAATACAATACTTGGTTACGGGCTAATGTTTACGCTAATGTTTATTGGTCTCAATCCGGGCATTAGTAATTTTATTAGCTATCTTCTTGGTTCTATATTTAGTTTTAATATGAACAGGCGTTTTGTTTTTCACTCAAATAACACTTTTTATAAAAAATCATCGAAACAAGGGATACGGTTTTTTCTTACACTATTTTGTGCTTATATTGTTAATATTGTTATACTATACATAGCACTTTTTTTTGGTGTGAATCGCTACCTTAGTCAATGTATTTCTGGGGCCGTCTATTCTTTATTAGTGTATCTTTTTTCTAGGTTGTGGGTATTTTAATACTTTATCGTATATATGTTATTTTTTGGTAATAATGTATAGGCTCTTGCAATGAAAAAAACTGGCGTTTTATTAGTTAATTTGGGAACTCCAACATCTTTTTCCCCTCGTGATGTTAAAAGGTATTTAAATCAATTTTTAACTGATCCTAGGGTAATCGATATTCCTTATTTGTTACGTCAATTTCTTGTACGTTTATTGATTGTTCCTAAACGTTATAAAGAGTCTGCTGCTTTGTATCGCACGATTTGGGATGATAAAAAAGGGTCGCCACTATTTTTTCATAGCCAAGAAGACGCTGATAGATTGCAGCATCTTTTGGGCGATACATTCGATGTGCGCTTAGCAATGAGGTATCAAAATCCTTCTATTGAATCTGTGATTACTCATTTCCAAGGTGTTAAAAAATTGGTTGTTCTTCCTTTGTTTCCACAGTATGCCTCAGCTACAACAGGTTCTATTCATGAAAAAATTTTAAAAATTGTAGCATCTTGGACAGTTATTCCTGAAGTGCAGCTTATCTCTAGTTATTTTAATCATCCACATGGGATGACTATTTAATCCTTCAACACACACCAATTCGTGGCCCCCGTGTTTTCGAAACAAATCGCAGTACTCACTACCAATTTCTTCAATAGTTTCTAAACAATCCGCAGTAAATGACGGACAAAAAACAGCAACGCGCCTAACACCTTTTTTAGCTAGTGGTGAAATAGATTGGG
>MDTB01064850.1_pt1 | contig 10665 bp, 7 predicted proteins | sample 811161 | NCBI WGS metagenome assembly MDTB01 (sample SAMN05326650, study PRJNA326480) | marine metagenome | isolation source: seawater | place: Mediterranean Sea | collected 2009 | reverse complement strand
CCGGCTCTTTCGAGCATGGCATTGGTTCCTTCAAAAGCTTCCACCGCGAGCACGGTCCCTCGACTTACCACCACTCCCTGTCCCACATCCAAGCGGGCATTTTCTCGGGCAATTTCAATTCCGTGATTGAGATGTTTAGGTTCAATTTTTTCCTTTCCTTTGACCATTAGACCCTCTTCAGCTAAGTCCTGATCCATAAATGTGCGAGCGTCGAGGAGATGAACTCCAACTTTTTCGATTTCATCTCCAATTGCTCCGAAGATAGTCTCTGCGTTTTTTCGTTCCAAACTCGTAAGCATGCGGATGGCTTTGAGGTCAGGTTGCAGTCCTTTAAATAGTTTGCCAGGAGTGACCTGACCGGCCATCACTGCATAGCCTGCTTTCATTTTTTTCAGTTCCTTCAGGAGTTTACCCACTTGGCCAACTTTTACTGCAACTCTCTCAACTTCAGGAAAGGAGGAAACCAGCTCGGGAGAGGTTTCTCCGCCCAGCTCAATCAGACGAAGCGGAATTTTCGCTTTCCTGACTCTTTCTGCTAATAAAACAGGGTATTGGCCCTGACCGGCAATTAGGGCGAGGGGTAGGCTCGCATCAAAATTATTGGGCAAAAAACGGGACATTTGTGTAGAGGTCAGCCTTTAGCTGCAAGATTAACAAGTTTTCCAGGGACATAAATTTCTTTAACGATTTCTTTACCTTCTAAAAAGCTTTGAACTTTTAGGTCTGCTTTGGCGGCAGATAGGATTGTATTTTTATCGGCATCTTTGGGGAATCGTCCTTGTCCTCGTAATTTTCCGTTTACCTGAAATACAATGGTTATTTCTTCTGCTACCAATAGTTCTTTGCGAGCGACTGGCCACGGATGATTTACAATAGAGGGTTGCCCGCCTAATTCTAACCAAAGATCTTCAGCCAAGTGAGGAGCAAAAGGAGCAAGAAGTTGGAGTAACGACTTGATTGTGTCTAGTGAGTAAGACTCAGCTTTTTGTAAGTGATTGATGAGGATCATCATTTGAGAAATCGCCACATTGAAACGAAGATCTTCGATTGCTTCAGTTACTTTAAGGATTGTTTCGTGGAGAAGCTTTAAGGTCTCCTTATTAGATTCTTCGGTGTCATTATGTTTATCTCTGTTGTTGCATTCACGGTGAACCTTGCGAAGGAAACGATGAACGCCTTCGATTCCTTTTTCGCTCCATGGTTTTACTGCTTCTAATGGCCCTAGAAACATTTCAAAAAGGCGAAGTGAGTCAGCTCCATAGGCATCGATAACCACATCAGGACTGACAACATTTCCAACACTTTTTGACATTTTGTTTCCATCTTCTCCAAGGATTAAGCCTTGATGGAAAAGCTTTTTATAAGGTTCAGGATTTTTTAATACGCCTTCATCGTGGAGAAATCGATGCCAAAAACGAGCATAGAGAAGGTGGAGCACGGCATGCTCGGCACCTCCGATATAAAAGTCTGGGCTTCCCCAGTATGCTTCCTTTTGGGGATCAACAAGATTTTCGGAATTAGTTGGATCAAGATATCGAAGGTGGTACCAGCAAGATCCGGCCCATTGAGGCATGGTGTTTGTTTCCCGGGTGGCAGAGACCCAATTATCGCCATCGGGTTTAGGCTGGCCTCGGGAGATCGATTTACCTGATTCCAAATCAAACCAAATATTTAGCCATTCTGTAATGGTGGCGAGTGGGCTTTCACCAGTTCCAGCAGGTTGATAATTTTCAACTTCTGGGAGCTTGAGAGGAAGTTCACTGGCGGGTAGAGGGAGGGCATACCAAGTTTCACCATCCTTGTCTGAGGTGACGGCTTCTGTGGGAAGTGAATTTTTGATAATGCCTTCCGTAGCTTTTGCCCTTTGAAAATCTTCCAAAGATACCCAGACAAGAGGGATCGGTTCACCCCAATACCTTTGCCGCGAAAAAATCCAATCCCGTAGTTTATAATTAACTGCACCTTTGCCGACAGCTTTTGCTTCAAGGTCAGCGATGATCTTAACTTTACAATCATTCGCATTAAGTCCATCGTATTCTCCAGAGTTTACCATAACCCCCGGACCACAGTAGGGGAGTTTACTTTCTTCACCCTTTGGCTTGGCAATTACTCGGGTAATCGGAATGTTAAACTTTTCCGCAAATTCGTAGTCTCGTTCATCGTGGGCGGGTACCGCCATGATCGCTCCCGTTCCATAGCTGATAAGAACATAGTCAGCAACCCACACAGGAATTTTTTCTCCGTTGATTGGATTGATACAATAAGTTCCGGTAAAAACACCGGATTTGTCTTTTGCCAGATCGGTACGATCTAGATCACTCTTCTTAGCCGCTGTTTCAATATAGTTTTTTACCTCCTCAATTTTTTCAACAACTACCAGTTTTTCAAGTAGAGGATGCTCCGGAGCAACGACCATATAAGTTGCACCAAATAGGGTATCTGGTCGAGTGGTGTAAACTTCCAGTTTGTCATCTGACCCATCTACTTGAAATTGAACTTCAGCACCCTCGGATCGTCCGATCCATGCCTTCTGTTGGCGCTTGGTGGAGTCGGGCCAATCCAAATCTTCCAACCCATCGAGTAATTTTTCTGCATAGGCGGTAATTCGAAGAACAACCTGCCGGAGATTTTTTCGCTCCACAGGGTGAGAGCCTACTTCTGATTTACCGTCCACTACTTCTTCATTGGCAAGGACAGCTTTTAGGTTCGGGCACCACCAAACAGGCTTTTCGTCCACATAAGCCAGACCTCGCTGGAACAGTTTAAGAAATATCCATTGAGTCCATTGGTAATAACCTGGATCCGTGGTATTAATTTCTCGATTCCAATCAATCGCAAAACCAATACTTTTGATTTGCCGGCGGAAATTCTCAACATTGGTTTGTGTTGTAATAGATGGATGAGTACCGGTTTTAATAGCGTATTGTTCAGCTGGAAGACCGAAGGCATCCCACCCCATCGGGTGCAATACATTAAAACCACAGGATTTTTTATATCGAGCAAGGATATCGGAAGCTACATAGCCTTCAGGGTGACCGATATGAAGACCCGCGCCAGATGGATAGGGGAACATATCCAAAGCGTAATACTTCGGTTTATCTGATTGATCTTCCGCAAGGAAGGTCTTTTCGCGTTCCCAAAATTCCTGCCATTTTTTTTCAATGGAGGAAAAATCGTAATCTTTTTCGTCTTCAGCCATGATTTTATAAAGAAATTCATCATGTAGACTTTCTGAAAACTTGGCAAAAGCAAAGCCTTGCAAGCTGAAATCCTATCAATTACTCAAATCAAGCATTTTTTGAAGTAGAATCCTGTTCTTCAATCATTTTTTTAATGATCTGTATCTCGCTGGATAAATCTTCCATTCTGTTGTGTAAGTCATGGAGTCCATCTCGTACCGCTTCGGGATTCTCTTTTCTACGCTCCATTTCTTGCTGAATAGCCATTTCCCTATTGGACTCGTCCATACTGTTCATGATCACTCCAATGACTAAATTAAGCACAATCATGGTTCCAATAAGAACAAAACTGACGAAGAAAATAGCGGCACCGAGAGGAGATGCAGATGGAAGAGGTTTCCAAAGCAAAAAGTCCTCCTCGGAATATCCGTAGGCATCAGCACCGTACATGTTAATGTACATCACATCCGTCCAATCTTCTAAGGTGACTACTCTAAAAAGAGTGAGGATTGATGTTTGGAGATTCCGAAAATGCAACGGATCATTTTCTCCATAAAAAAATACCGCTAAGGTTCCGTACACATAAAAGAGGAGGAACAGTAGGATACTGACATAAAACATCGAGGGAAGGCTTTTTAACAAGCAGGTCACCAAGAGTTGAAGTTTAGGAATGGCAGTGACCAAACGGAGTACTCTGAGAATGCGAGCTAGTCGAAGGACGGGCAAAAACTCACCACCCAGATTAAGGAATGGCTCCAAAAGACATGCAGAAACAATTAGAAAATCAAATACATTCCAAGGGTTTTTAAAGTAATTTTGAGGATGCTTTCCTTCCGCTAAAATTTTGATGATTACTTCAAGTGTAAAAACAAGGAGAATGAAGCCATCCAATATTGAGAGAATGGTTGAATTCTTCTTTGCAAATTCCTCATAGGTCTGTGCGCCCACAACCAAAGCTGCCAATAAGATGGTGCAGATAATAAATCTCTTGAAAAGTTTGTGCTGTGCAATTCTGGCGAAAGTCGGATTCAATATTTGGTCAGGTTTACAAATGGTCGATTGAAATTTATCACAATGATCTATTTTTGAGAATTGGTGAGTTGGTCTAACTCCTCCATTCTTAGTCTTACAGATACTATGTATGGATTCTCTCCCTGAGTCCAATGACCATAAGTCGTGGTTACAATAGTTCCGTCCGGTAAAACTTCAACTGGGGGGTATGCACAGTCCCACCGATTTTTATTATCCATCAGTCGAACTCGATATTGGCCTTGATTACCCTTTTTGATGTCTTCATAAGTTCCAACCCAGGCAACCCAATCGCCCCTTGTTGGTGTATCCAGAGCGGTATCTCGAAATGAAATAAACAGGCGTCCATCGGGGGCGTATTTTCCTGTGTGCCGGTCGCCGGTTAACGCCCCGGGCAATTCCTTCGGATCGCTCCAAGTGAGCCCTTCGTCTCTGGAAAAGATGACATGAGAATTTTTTTGTCGACTGTTTTCACGTAACAGCACGGCAAATTCTTTTCCATCTGGTGAGCGAATGATACCAGGCTCGCAAAGATGAATATCAGATCTTTGTAAAATAGATGAGGGCATGCTCCAAGTAAGCCCGCCATCTTTCGAAAAAGTTTGCAAGAGATTGAAGACTGGTGGCTTGGCTCTTTTTCCTCTATTCCTGAGGAAGCGACCGTCATCATGAAACATAGCCAAGTAATGACCAGGTTTAGATAGTTTTTCCACGCTGCCCATCACGACAATGCCACCCCAGTCGCCTGCTGAAGTTAGTGGACTCCAGGTATCTCCATCATCTTCGCTAAAGGAAATTTTTGCGGGGTAAAGACCGGACCAAAGAATCAGTCTTTTTATTCCCTTCGAGTCAATTACCCGATGAATCGTGGGTACTTCCTTGCTTGAAGCCCAATTTTCAGGAGTTGGTAGACGCTTGCTCCAGGTCAGTCCTCCATCGATGCTTTTTTTGTAGACGATTCCTCCTTTACCATGCCCTTTAGGGTAAACACAAAGGATTGTCTTCCCGTCTTCCAGTAAAACAGTGGTGGGGTGTCCCAGATACTGTCCTTTTTCGCGGTCAACAATTATCTGTCTGTCAGTTTGATCTGAGAGATCAATCAGAGGTATTGAATATCCTTTCTGAATGCTCGCAAAGCAGAATGGTGAATTTAACCCAATAAAAAGTAGAACAACCAGATGTTTCGAGCTCATGCCACGAACAATGAAAATGATGGATCGCCATGGGGCGGACCCAAAAGGGTGAGATGATGGGCCAAGAAAATCAGTCTTTTGAAATTAAAGAAGGTATCTCTTGCAATATTTTCGAACAGCCCAATCTAATGTAATGAATAATCTCATTGTAAGTTTCTTCGGTGCTGACATCTTCGTCACGGTCGTACGGATCGTCAACAAAGGGGGAGCTGCCTGCGGGTAAAAAGGTTCCAAATGATTGAACTTTTCCTCGCAGAGCGTGGCGATGAACTTTTGTGAAATCATCACTTTCATGGTCTAAAGGAATAAGCAAGTCGGCCTGAGCCAAATCAGGTAAAGTGGCGAAGCGGGAATAACCTTGCAAAACATACCCTAGTTTATCTGCATATGTTCTTAGGTTACCATCAATGGGACATTGATCGTATGCTTGGGTAACCCCGCGTGAAGAAACACGATATTTACCGAAGAAAGGGGACCGGCTAATTTTTTCCCGAAGGACTTCCCTTGCCAAGGGTGATCTGGACATACCCCTTTTGCTTAAAAATAGAATCGTGTACGAGTCATCTGATTGATAGCGATGATCAAGTGAGTTACCGGACTGTTTTGGGAAAAGAGGCTTTTGGGCGTCTACCAAATTATTCGAGCTTATGGGGGAGCTCTCAGTAGGTGGAGAGTTTGGGAAGAGAGGAGAGAATTTTAATTTATTTTTGTTTGTCATGTTACCGCCAAGTTAGTGACTTAAGTATATTATTATATCTTATAGCTTTAGATACAAATTTCGAGACTATAATTGTAAGATTTATGCAAAATAGTACTGGCATAAATCATGCCGATTGAAAATTCAGTTAGGCATTTGTTCGAAAAAATTACTTATTTTTTGTTCTTAATACCTTCGTATTTGGGCCAACGATCTCCACGAAGTTACCATCCGGATCCTTAAGCATGAGAAGACAAACATCTTGCGGAAGTCCTTGGGGGAGCGTTTGAGGGCTTTGTGCATAGGCGTCATAACCATGCTTTTTTGCATTGGTGAGGACCTGATCCACATCTTTTACGAATATTGTAATGTAAGAAAAACCAGTAATAGTATGAATGAAAGGTTGCTTGATTTGACGACTGGGTTTCGAAGACGAAACCTGCATAAGTTTGAGTTTTGTTGCATATTCATCTTCTCCCAGAGTTAGAACATGGATGGTCAACGGGGTTCCATCAGTAAGACCCACTTTTTTTGGGAAGTTTCCTTTTACTTCAAATCCGTTTTTTTCAGAAAAGCCTACGACTTGCTTATAAAAATCCAGAGACTTTTCGATATCAGTGACCACGACTCCAAGATCAATAGTCTGGGAGGAAAAATTGGCTGATCCCCATGCAAAAGATGAAACCAGAAGAAGAATAGACAGATGAAGTAATCTTATGTAATAAATCATAAGTACAAATACTGTTTCTGTTTAGGAAGGTCGCAAGGAAAAGGAAGTCGGTTGTGAATTTATTTCTTGATGGATATCGGTCTAATAGATGATGATATGGTCATGAAATTTATTCTTTTCTTTTTAACAGGTCTTTCCTTTTTTCCTAATGTTCATGCCGATAAAAATAACTTTAATGTTGTTCTCATTTTTGCAGACGATCAAGGATATGGAGATTTAGGATGTTTTGGTTCCCAAAAAATTAAAACTCCTCATATCGACCAAATGGCCAAAGAAGGCCGTAGGTTTACTAGCTTTATGGTCGCTTCTCCGGTTTGCACACCTTCTCGGGCAGCTCTTTTGACTGGTTGTTACCCTAAGCGGGTTGGCATGCATCAACATGTCCTTTTTCCCAGTTCAACCAAGGGTTTGAATCCAAACGAATATACCATGGCCGACCACTTTAAATCACTTGGTTATGCCACTGCGTGCTATGGCAAGTGGCATCTCGGGCATCATCCAGAAACTTTGCCTAGGCAAAACGGGTTCGATCATTATTTCGGCATTCCATATTCTAACGATATGAATCATCCAGATAACAAAGGGAAGCCAAAGGGAGGTCCCAATGGCATGGATGTTCTTTGGAAAGATCCTCAATCGACTTTGACCAAGTGGAAAACACCCCTTATCGAAAATGAAAAAATTGTCGAATTACCTGTTGATCAAAGAACCATCACTCGCAGGTGCACAGACCGTGCAATTTCATTTATCAAGAAAAACAAAGATTCACCATTTTTTGTCTATGTGCCCCATTCGATGCCTCACATTCCACTTTATGTTCCTGATGAAATAAGAGATCCTAACCCTTTAAATGCTTACACCTGCGTGATTGAACATATTGATTCTGAAGTGGGTAGAATTTTAAACACTCTTAGAGATCTCAAACTCGATAAAAATACAATAGTAATTTACACTACAGACAATGGACCGTGGCTTCCATTTAAACATCATGGTGGGTCAGCTGGACCATTAAGGGAAGGCAAGGGCACAACCTTTGAAGGTGGGCAACGAGTCCCTTGTGTGATGTGGGCACCATTCCTCATCCCCGCGGGAACGGAATGTGATCAATTGATGGGTACGATTGATTTACTTCCGAGCTTAGCTGCGATTACCAAGAAAAATCTGCCCAAAGACAGAAAGATTGATGGACTTGATGCATCTAATCTGATGCTCGGCAAGGGAAAGTCTCCAAGGAAGTCTTTCCTTCATTACACATCAAGGGGAGAGTTGGAAGGCATCCGTTCTAAAGATTGGAAGCTTTTAAGAAAAAAATCCCGCAACAAAAATCAGCAAGAAACGATCATGCTCTTTGACTTGGCGAATGACTTGGGTGAACAAAATAATCTTGCCGACCAACAACCAGCAGTTGTAGCTAGGTTATCGGATGAGATGAAAGCGTTGGATCAGGAGATAGAGGCAAATGCACGCCAGCCATGGTTTAAAAAGTAGTCCCGGGCTTATCTTAAAATATCAACAGCTTTTCTGACTGCCACTACAAATTGAGAGGCTTCTTCTTGGGTATTGTAAAGAGCAAAAGAAGCTCGTGCGGTGGCACTCACTCCAAGGGATTTCATCAAAGGTTGGCAGCAATGATGTCCTGTCCGAATGGCAATGCCTTGTGCATCTAAAAAGGTAGCAAGGTCAAGGGAATGAACCCCGTCAATTGTGAATGAAAATACAGCAGCCTTTCCTGTGGTGATGCCATGCTCCTTAAAACCATCAATTTCAGAAAGTCCATGACTTGCAATCTCAAGAAGTTTTGATTCATGTTTTACAATGTCTTGGATATCGAATTGATCTAGATATTCTACGGCTTTGGCTAGTCCAATTGCTCCGGCAACATTAGGTGTGCCGGCTTCAAACTTTTGGGGTGCAGGGGCATAGGTTGTGCCTTCAAAACTAACTTCGTCAATCATATCGCCACCACCTTGGTAAGGAGGCATCTTTTCCAAGGCTTCGGTTTTCCCCAGAACCACACCAATACCCATGGGACCGTAGATCTTATGACCCGAAAAAGTAAAAAAGTCGCAGTCGACTTTTTGAAAGTCAAACTTTTGGTGTGGAACACATTGGGCACCGTCAATAACAGTTTTCACTCCCGAGCGTCTAGCTTCTGAAACAATTTTTTCGATAGGATTGACCGTACCCAGAGTATTTGAAACGGCGGTGATTGCGATGAGCTTGACAGATTTTCGATTGAGATTATCGAAGAGCCATTTTTGGTCTAATGAACCGTCTGATAGAGTAGGGCAGACTAAAATACGAGCACCCACTCTATGGCATATCATCTGCCAAGGTACTATATTTGCATGATGTTCCATCTCACTGAGAATCATTTCATCTCCCTGACCTAAAACAAGCGGACCATAAGACTGAGCTATCAAGTTTAGCCCCTCAGTAGCGCCTCTTACAAAAAGAGTTTGTTTTTCAGTGGCATTAAATTTTTCGCTAATTACCCTTCTTGCTTCGTGATAGAGATTTTCTGAATCTTCGGCTAGTTCATAAATTCCCCGATGAACATTGGAGTTAGAAGTGCTATAGTAGCCACTTATCGCATCAATCACGCAAGTGGGTTTTTGGGATGTAGCAGCGTTATCTAAGAAAACAAGGGGCTTACCTCTGTTTTTTCTGTTTAATACAGGGAAATCAGATCTGATATTATCGATGTGAAACTCGCGATATTCCATTTGCGATCATAATGTAATGGCTAGGGGATAACGCAAATTATACTTTTCAAATGTACTGGAAAAAGGAAATAACTAATTAATAACAAATTACCCAAAAATAGGGGGATAAAATTCCATTAAAATAGAATTTTTGCATTTGGTAAAGATGCTCGCAAGGATTCAACACCTTTTTCTGTAACTTTAGACCCCCACAAATAAACTTCATTGAGAGTTTTGAGGGATGCTAGGATTTTCAGACCTTGATCGGAGACTTTTGTTTCGGAAAGATTAATGTAAGTGAGGTGTTGAAGAGAGGAAAGAGACTTTAGACCGTTATCAGAAACGATGGTGCTTCTGGCACTAAGCCAAGTTAAATGTTGCATTCCTCCAGCAGCACGCATCGCTACATCCGTCATTTTTGTTCGGGAAAAATCAAGGTGAGATATATTATTTTTGATATTACCTAAAGCACCAAGGGCTGAGTCATCAATTTCACCTGCAAAAGATGAAAATTCTGCACGCAGGAGGGGGTTTCTTTCAGAAAGTTGGGTAACCAATGCGTATGTCTTTTGTGCTGCCTGTATTTGGGTTTTCGAGGGAACGCTCACTCTTTTGGCAAGCATATCCAAAACGGATGTCTTTGCGTCAACCGTACCTGTTGCAAGTTCTTTTTTCTCTTTAGGTTTTGGGGCAGCATTAGGGTCCGCTGCTTCGGCTGCAGGCTGTTCGCCTGCTCCTTCAAGAATCCATCGTTTGATCATGGTCCTCTCATCTTCGGTAAGGGGGTCTCCTTTGGGAGGCATAAGTTCAGGGTCATCATCGGGCAGGACAACCACTTGGTAAAGTGTGCTAACAGTCGGGTCTCCCGCCGTGACGATTGTTCCATCAAGGTTGCCTTTGATTACCATTTCATAAGTATCGAGTTGGAGTCCAGCTCTAGGTTTAATGGTCCGCCCGTTTTTCACATAGGGCTCGCCATGACAATCCAAGCATCTTTTTTCTAGAAGAGGTAAGATATGGTTAGTAAAACTAACGGGCTCATCAGGGGCAGGGATTCCTCCCTGAGTAGCGGATACACTGTTTTTAGAGGGTTGGGCACCTTCTTCAATCCACCTTTTTATTACATCTTTTT